>OGTS01000423.1_pt1 | contig 9365 bp, 9 predicted proteins | sample 1574681 | NCBI WGS metagenome assembly OGTS01 (sample SAMN03295829, study PRJEB24534) | human gut metagenome | isolation source: fecal sample 4 from infant 4 | host: Homo sapiens | place: USA: Pittsburgh, PA | collected 2014-07 | reverse complement strand
ACTGCAAATTCATGATCTGCACGCCGATATTGCTGAATTTTTTCTCAAGGTGAGCAATAGCCTTCTCAACTCCGCGCGCCTCGGCTTCGGCTACGATGCGATCGGTGGCGGGGGTTTCGATATCGTCAATTTCTGGAAGGATTTCTGACCATTGAGCTATTTCACCATTCAGGTGCCAGCCAGCAATTCCACTTGAGTTATCTGCAACGCCGCGAACAGCTTCGATGGTTTCGCGTATCGCCACATTCTCCGCAGCCAGCTGCTCAACCTGAGCTTTGAGCGCCGTCAGTGCGGTATTGCGCAAAGCCAGAAGATTACGAATCTCGACAGCTACCGACGCCGGGCCATCCTCGCCGCAGACTTCCATCATGGTTTTTTCCCATACGCGCTCTTCATTCAATGACGCGTCGCGTTCGGCACGTAATTTTTCGACTTCCGTAACCAACTCAGCGTTACGTTCTGCAAGCTGACTCAGTGTTAATCCGTTTTCAAATTGAGTTGCCATGAATAGCCTCCTGAACATCTAACACTCGCTGAAAAACGGGGCTGCCAAGCAGGCTGTAATTCATCCCAACAGCAACTTTCGGCACTAGGCCAAAACGCTTCATGTCAAAGTCGATGACGGCCCGCTGATCGCGGAAAAGCCCCAAACGACCATGCCGGACAACCTCGCCGGTCGCTTCTGCTTCGGAAAAATACCGTTGGACAGTAGCGCGGCTCAGGCCCAGTTTGTTCATTGCCTCGGCGGTCGTGAGGCGCCCCTGATGCCTGGTGATCCGAATCACTGCGCGGACGTACTCTCTGCGCTCAACTGCTGACATTGCTCTTGCCATACATACCTCACTTAACGACGCGCATATGGCGCACGTTTTTGCGATAGCTGTCCCATTCAAAATTCACCCACATACCGCCGTCCATCTGGAGACGGTCGAGGATCCGCATGCCCAGTATTTCCTTCAGCGAGTCATAATTCAGGTTGGTTAGGATGCCTACAGGCCGCATGGAGGACAGTCGGCGATCGATAACCTGATTCAGGATGACTTTTTCACCGCTGCTTCCGCGCTGAATACCCACCTCATCCAGAATGAGCAGGTCCACATGGCACAAATCGTCCAGCAATGACGCCTCTGACTGCCCGCCGTCGTAACATTCCCGAACACGCAGCATGAGATCCGGAATGGTTACCACCAGCACAGAGCGACCACCAGCCAGCAGGTGATTTCCGATTGCGGCCGCCAGATGGTTTTTCCCGGTGCCTGGCGCTCCGCTGAATACGAAGCTCGCAAACCCTAAGCCGAATTGCTGCGCGTAACTTTTCGCCATCGAGAGCGCCCGACGCTGGTCATCCGACTCAACCTGATAGTTCGCGAATGTGCAGCCGCGGTGCAGATCCTGAATTCCTGCACGTCCAAAGATTTTCTCTGCACGTGCACGCTGGTTTTGTTTTTCCAGTTCCTCACAGCGCTTACGGCCTTCTTCGGCTTGCCAGGCACGCCATTCATCAACGCTGCCGAATTTTGGCTGAACGCCAGGGGGAATGAGTTTTTTCAGTCGCTCCAGTGCATTCCCGGTACCAATCATGTTTTTCATCGCTACCCCCTGAATCCCGCTGGGATGGTTTTGTCAGGTTCCGAAATCTGATTGGGATCTCGTGCGCCTGGCGCCTGCTGAATCGCCCACGGTTCGCTGAAATGCATACCAGGGCCAAAAAACGTTTTCGCCTGTTTCACGTACTGTGTGTTGAGGATTCCCTCGGCTTTAACGAAAGCCGCGTAACGCACCACTCCTGCGAAGATTTCCGCCGTAGTGGTTCCATCCCTGATTCGGGCATTCCAGGCTTTGAAGGCATCGGATTTGCTGTTACCCCCTGCCCGCTTGGGATAAACCGACCAGACCAGCTCGAACTCATTCGGGTATATTTTTTGAGGTTCAGGTTTATCGCCTTCGTCCTGATTCTGATCGTCAGGGGGTGTGGCGGAGCCATGCCCCGAACTATCTTCCTCCTGATCCTGTTCCTGCTCCTGATCCTGTTCCTGGTTAAGGAACGGTTCGAGAACCCTTTCGGAACCCTTTAGTTTTGCGATACCAATGTGGGATATTGCCGAGGCTAAAACCCGCGCCAGCTCTGGCTTCACCGTAGATTTGTCCGGGACCTGATCAAACAAACGAAGTGCTGCAATTCCCTGGTTTGGGTTTTCAACTGAATTCCAGGTCAGAAAGTTACGAATTAGCACCCATTTCGATGACGAATCACGCGTTGCGAAACCGTTAGCCGATAGCTCATCAAACCCTTTCGAAACCCTTTCAGGAGTCCAGGCAAGGTCTTCCGAAACGTATCCATCAGGCAGCCTGAAGCATCCGATCATGTTTGTGTGTTGCCCGGTGAGCAGGTACAGCGCCAGCAACCTGGCATCATCCGATACCCGGCGCATTCCATCGCTTATCCAAAATGATGTATGCACCTTGCCGTAATCACGCATAGAGACCCCGTTGTTGCTTAAACTGGTGTGTTTTCATCACCAAGCACCCACCGCAAAGCCGCTGCGTATTCGCCGCTGGCGGTTTGAAGTTGCTGGGTAATTTCCTTACGGGATTTAAGACGCGGCTTTGTGTCACCGAGAACAGCGCGCTGGCGGCGAGCTTTCTCGTGGCCAGTTACACCCTCTGCCGCTGCCTCTAACTGTTTGACCGTTTCCCGTTGCTTTTCCGGTGGCATATCGACCAGCTGACGAGCTTGAGTGACAGTGACTTTTCCAGCCTCAACCGCCGCCTGGACGGCCTGCGTAGCATCCAGTAGAGCCACGGTTGCCTGGACCGTTTTTACGCTGCAGCCAAAAAGCAGGGCAATGTCATTTTCGTCATGACCGTATTCCATCTGCTGAACCATTTTTTTTGCCCGGCCCAGTGGGGTATCTGGTTGCGTGATCTCGTTTTCGCTGACCATGTATTTGGCCATTTGAATTGCCGAGCCGCGCTTAGCTATACCGGGTACCGGCCAGGGTTCCAGCCCCGCCCGCTTTCTCCTGGCGTTTGCTTCCATAGCGTTCTTTACGCGCTGCCGACCTGCAACCACGCAGGTTTTCCCTGTCTCCGGGTCCTTCCACACGATAATCGGTTCGAGTACCCCAAGTTCCATGATATTGAGGATCACCGCTTCATTAAGCGGTAGGTGTACTCGTTCGTCGTAAAGCGGGTGTGTTGTATCGGTTACCAGATGCAAACTTTCTGGTTCGAAAAAAAGAACATTGCTTTTGCCGCTGGCGCCGTATGCATCGATAGAATTTTTAGCCATGGGCGCCCCCATTATTGATATTCGGTTGGTTCGTGTTCATAATTTCCCCTGTGAATTGATCCAGTTAATTCGCAACGAAAGCCGTAGGTGTTGCAGCACCGCGGCTTTCACCTTTCTGAATTCCAGCATCACGTCACTCCCAGCATTGAAGTGACAATGGCCATCAGCGGCGCCGTTAACTCAGGGTCTATCCGGAACATCTCGACAATTCCCTCGCTCAGTTCTTTCAGCTTCTGATGGTGTGGAGCCCCCACAGCAACGGCAATCTTTGCTTCGCTGGTTTCTTTTTCCAGACGAGCCAGACGGGACATAAAATTGTCTTCGGGCATCAGGCGATGGCGAAACTCCAGAGGAATGACGGCCATGATTGCCGGGGTAAGAAGGCGAACGTACTCGCGATAGCGCTCAGAATCGGCAGGGTTATCCAGGTAGCGAAAAAGCTTCTGGCGGGCACGGCTGATATCATTAGGGCACGAGATCTCCTCGCCGCCCTGCTGTCGCCACTCATCGATGATGTATGCCGAGACAACATCCTGCCCTTCAGCCGCTGACCAGGCACGAACAGCAGAGCGAATAGCGTCGTGATCTGACTCTCTCAGCTGATTTCGCTTTATCAGAGCGCCGGTGTTGAATCCGGTATTTTGTTGAAAGGGAAGTGTTTGCATGTTCAGCCTTCCTGTTTCGGCAGGCCATCAGTTGGGTTTGGGTACGCCTCAGGATCAATTTCATGAGGCGTTACTTCCCAGTTAAGAAAACGGCATAGTGGGACGATGCGTTTTTGAGGCACTCCATTCTCGTAAATCCACTTACCAACAGCCTGACCGCTGATGCCAAAGTGCTTTCCGATACAGGCACGAGATGCTGCCTTACTGATTTTTTGTTGCGTCTCTTTGTTCATGTGCTCTCCTTGGTTTGATGGAGAGAAGCATACATGACGAAAGTTTATGTTTCAACAAACGAAAGAAATTGTTTTAGTGCTGAGTGAAACCTTAGGTTGTAAAATGCACTTATGAATGAGATCACTTACCCAGTTTTTGCCAAAAGAATTCAACAAGTCATGACTGAAAATGGCTGGAATAAATCCGATCTAGCCAAGAAGGTCATGCTCTCGCACACTGCTGTGCAAAATTGGGCTAAAGGGAAAAGTGTTGCGAGTGGTGAGAGGTTAAAGCGGCTTGCTGCAGCAACAGGAAAACCAGAGCACTGGTTCTTTCTTCCCTCAGATGAAACTGATGATAAGCCTGATCAGACGTTATCATCAAATCGTGAACTGGACGAAAAGGAGCTAATGATACTCTCGCTCTTTAACCAACTTCCTGAGTCCGAGAAGTTGCGTCTTATCCTTCACACCAAAGGTGTCCTGCACGATATCGAGTTGCTTAAGAACGACGTCTACGACCTCATAAACAATCAAAAAAAATAGAAAACGTAACCCCCTCCAACCAATGGCACCTTTGCGGTGCCATTTTTTTTGCCCGTTAGCGAAATAAATACTTTCATACTCACTTTACAATCGAAACTTTATGTTGCATCATTTATCGCATCGACAACAAACGCATTGTTGTCAGGTGGTAAACGTTCCGCTGGCCGGCGACAAGGCAGAGGTTGAAATGAGTAAACAAGGCATCAGAGCCATGGTCATTTCGGCAGTAATTGGACTCTTCATCTGGATCGCGCTTATCAGCGCACTGAGGGAGTTATTTCTATGATTGATTTCGCACGCAAACCCGCTCGTCAGCAGGCTATTCGTTTAAGTCCGCTGTCAGCTTTCATCCGCCGGGTGTGCTACATGCTCGCGCAAAAAGGAGACCCTTCATGAGCACGATGTTTGCCCTGGTTCTCACCGTCAGCATGCTGACGGGCGGTAATCAGGATGTCCTGCTCGGCGTTTACGACACTGAGAATGACTGCAAGGCAGCTGCAGAAGAGCAACACGTGAAAGCTGAATGTTATCCACTGAAAGGTGTACTGGACGAGCATCCGGCCGGGTTCACGGTGCAAATGTAGGGGGAAGAATGCAGAAGAAATGCGGTTACTGCCGTAAAGCGATCGAGGGAAAACCAATAGTAAGCACGCTGTTATATCTCCAGGGGGACCAGCTCGCACGGAAAGAAAAAGAGTACTGCTCTGAACGCTGCGCCTCTTACGACCAGATGGCGCACGAGAGCTAACGTAAACCCGCCGAAGCGGGCTGTACGTCCGGTGCCACCGACCAAAGTTACACCGGAAATTACCAAAACCAATGACCACCCTGAATGGGCGCTACCAATGGCCCGGGGGATTCTACATCCAAAATAGAGGCTATCACATGGAATATTTTTATCTGATAAAAGCGACTCAAAAATCGGGTAAAGCTGATGCCGTAATCTGGCGCACTAATAAATCAGAAGCTCGCGCCCTTCTGCAGCTGGACGTCGATCTGGAAGACGCTGGGATCGAAACAGGCCGCGGCAAAGACTATCAAAAACCAATTCGCACCGATTTCCCGGTATTCAATGACCTGCCGGCGGAAGGTGTTCTCGATTACTCATGGTGCGAACGCTACCAGCTCGGTGATGATGGTCGCACCTGGGCTCTGAAGCCAGGTCAGGCGCCTCATCACATCGATGATGCCGGAGTATCCGCTGAGCCGGTTAGTGGCGAGCTGGTTGATGCCAATACTACTGGCGACGTGGTACAAGGCGCGACCGTGGAAACTTTCGGTAGCGATGAATACCAGGAGGATTCGAGCGCGCTTTTTAACGTGGCAGAACTCCCCTTCCGCGCTCAGCTGCTGGCGCAGTATATGGCCGAAGAACGTCACGTTTATCATATCAGCATGCCTCACCGGCAGGAGCTGTCAGTTCTTGAAATGGACACTGATAACGCAGCCGTCCAGGATCTGATTCTGGCCGCCGAGAATATCCCTGAAATCAAAAAATACGATATGCCGGCGCTCTGGAAATTCACCAGTGCCAATAAAAAAGTCTTCCCCGAAGGGAAACGGCATGAGCTCGGCAAGCGTATCCAGTTTGCAAAGCTGTGGTTCGCTACTAACGCGATCGACCGCGGCTTTCTCACCAGGGAATGGGCTGCCGGTAACTGCATTTCTTCGGTTATGAAAACTGATGCAGGTACGAATGCTGGCGGCGGTAATAAAACCGATCGCAATCCTGACTACACCCATACCCTTGATACGCTCGATGTAGAAATAGCCCTGGCCACAATGCCAATGGATTTCGATATCTACAATTTCCCGGCATCAATTCACCGCCGGGCCAAAGAGATCGTCCAGAAGAAAGAAAGTCCGTTCAAGGAATGGTCTGCAGCGCTGCGCAAGGTCGCAGGCATCCTGGATTATTCCCGCGCAGCCATTTTTGCCCTTATTCGTGGCGCCACCAGCGATATTCATCATTTCCCGGTAAGTCTGCAGACCTATATCAATGCGAACCTGACCGAGCATAAGCATGACGCCCCTTCTGCTGAGACGCTTGAAAAAGCTGGTCATGTTTCATCTGCCGCCGTCACTCTGGACGCTGTGAAAAAGGCTATCGATGGAGATGAAGGTGTGCCTGACCTGGAAACTCTCCCAACTGACTTTCAGGTAATTGGCACCGAACTGGTGAAAGAAGCTCAAAAGAAACGTCCTGACGCTAATCAGGTTCTGGCCGCCGAACGCGGCGAATATGTTGAAGGGATTAGCGACCCTACAGATCAGAAGTGGGTAACCGAAGACCTGACCAAGCCCAAACAGCCTGAAGTTTCAAACATGGGCAATGGTGTTTTCTCGATTGATGGTCTGATGGATAGCCAGACATCACCAACACCAGCACTTTCTATCGTGGACCAGGCGCGCCAGCGCGCTGCAGAAGAAAAATTACATCCAGCTAATTCCGGGGAAACCACCAGCGATGTGCAGATGGAAACGGCTCAGCCGGTCGAAGACGAAAATGATAATGCGGTATCAGCAGGCGAAGGCGCTGATGAGCCTCCTGCGCAAACAACTGCCGTGAACATGAGCAAAATACTGGCTGAACGCTGCCCGGATCTTACCGCCGAAGTGCTGAAAAGCCAGGTTTCCGAGAGTGCTCATAGCGATGAAGAGGAAGTGGCTGAACAAGCAGCGCCAGCATGGCCGGAGTATTTCGAGCCTGGTCGATATGAAGGCGTGCCAAATGAGATCTACCACGCCGCTAACGGTATCAGCTCCACGATGGTTAAAGATGCACGGGTATCGCTGATGTATTTCGAGGCGCGCCACGTATCTAAAACCATCCAGAAGGTACGCTCCCCTGTTCTGGATATGGGAAATCTGGTGCATGCACTGGCGCTGCAGCCTGAGCAGCTGGAAACAGAGTTCAGCATCGAGCCGGAAATCCTGGAAGGCGCCTTCACCACGACTGCGACGATCCGCGCGTTTATCGACGAATACAACAACGGGCTTCCGGTTTTGCTCAGCGCAGATGACATCAAGAGATTCCTGGAGGAATACAACGCGACCCTGCCCGCCCAGGTTCCCTTGGGTACATCAGTTGAAGAAACCGGCCAGGGGTATATGTCTTTACCTGCAGAGTTCCAGCGCATAGAAGACGGTCAGAAGCAAACCGCCACCGCTATGAAGGCATGCATCAAGGAATACAACGCGACCCTGCCCGCCCAGGTGAAAACCAGCGGCAGCCGCGATGCCTTACTGGAACAGCTGGCGCTTATTAATCCTGACATGGTTGCTCAGGAAGCTCAGAAGGCGCAGCCGCTGAAAGTATCAGGTACTAAGGCGGATCTGATTCAGTCCGTGAAATCGGTTAAACCGGATGCAGTGTTTGCCGATGAGCTGCTGGATGCATGGCGCGAGAATCCGGAAGGAAAAGTGCTGGTTACCCGCCAGCAGCTGGCTACGGCACTGGCCATTCAGAAAGCGCTGTTAAATCCCCCGACCGCCGGCAAGTTATTGACGCACCCGGGCCGTGCCGTCGAGGTGAGCTATTTCGGCATTGATGAGGAAACCGGGCTGGAAATTCGCGTGCGCCCTGACCTTGAGATAGACATGGGCGGCCTGCGCATCGGTGCGGACCTTAAAACCATCAGCATGTGGAACATCAAGCAGGAAGGCCTGCGCGCGAAACTGCACCGGGAAATCATCGAGCGGGATTACCACCTCAGCGCGGCTATGTACTGCGAAACAGCAGCCCTTGACCAGTTCTTCTGGATATTCGTCAACAAAGACGAGAACTACCACTGGATCGCCATCATCGAGGCATCCGAAGAACTGCTGGAACTCGGCATGCTGGAATATCGCAAAGCAATGCGTGCCATCGCGAACGGTTTCGACACAGGCGAGTGGCCAGCGCCGATCACCGAAGACTATGCCGAAGAGCTCAACGATTTTGATGTGCGCCGTCTCGAAGCGCTGCGCGTACAGGCTTAAGAGGGAAATAACAATGTCCAATTTAATGACTACGACTGAAAACCAAACCCAGAAAATCGACAACATTTCTATTCTGACGAATGGCGAATTATTCAACCGCCTCCTGAAAATCTCTGAGGTGATGGCAAACAGCGGTAATTTTGTTCCTGAACATTACCGCGGCAAGCCTGATTCCTGCATGGCAGTCGTTATGCAGGCAGCGCGCTGGGGTATGGACCCATTCGCCGTCGCCCAAAAAACTTTCATCGTCGGTAATTCCGGGGTCCTTGGATACGAAGCTCAGCTCGTCAATGCGGTGATCAACACAATGGCACCAACGAAAGACCGTATTCACTTTGAATGGTTTGGCGCGTGGGAAAATATCGTTGGCCGCTTCGTGGAGAAGACAAGCAGCCAGAACAAAAAATACATCGCTCCGGGCTGGAATTTGAATGACGAAGCTGGCGTGGGCGTTCGTGCCTGGGCAACGCTTAAAGGTGAGTCTGAACCGCGCGAGCTGGTGCTTATGTTGTCTCAGGCGCAGGTCCGTAATTCAACTTTATGGGCCACGGACCCTCGTCAGCAGTTAGCGTATCTCGCTGTGAAACGCTGGGCTCGACTCTACTGCCCGGATGTGATCCTCGGTGTCTATACCGCAGACGAGATTGACGAGCGCGAGGAGAAGATAAT
>OGTS01000422.1_pt1 | contig 9388 bp, 8 predicted proteins | sample 1574681 | NCBI WGS metagenome assembly OGTS01 (sample SAMN03295829, study PRJEB24534) | human gut metagenome | isolation source: fecal sample 4 from infant 4 | host: Homo sapiens | place: USA: Pittsburgh, PA | collected 2014-07 | reverse complement strand
TTGCTTCCGGCGCTGCTCGGCGGACCCATCCCGGATGACGCGATCGCTTCCGAATTCGATGTCTTTTTGCCATTCGCTGCCCTATCGGCTGCTAAACCAGGATCGACATGCACCGCCGCGCGCCGCTTCCCCTGTCGGGCGGCTGGCGATCGGGCGGGACGGGCTCCTGGCCGATGGCCGAAGAGGGCTTCCGAGCCGCCGGCGAGCTTTCGCGGGGCGGGCCGACCCGGGCTATGTCAATTCTGGTTTGACAGCGGAGGGCAGGTGGGCTGACCGAAATGGCCCGCAGAAGGGCACGCACGCCGCGCGCTGCGCGGGGAGCGGGATGTCGGACGCGGTAGGATGTCGGATAGGGGAAGCGAAAGGGTCAGGATGATATTTGAGGGCAGGCGAGCAATCCGGCCCCGCTCGTTAAAAAGCCCGCCGCGCGGGAGGCGCGACGGGCTTGCAACACGGGGTGCGGAGCGCGGACGGGACGGCTCCGCAACACGACGCTGAGGGCGAACCCGGTCTAGTTGGCCGAGTCGTCCTGCTGCCCGTCGTCGCTGTTGGACCCGTTTTTCTGGGCGTACTCTTCCGGAGTCATGACGTCCACCACGTTCACGGTCATCTCGACCACGTTGAGGCCGGTCATGTCCTTGAGGTCGCCGCCGACAACCTTTTTGATGTCGTCGAAGATCTCAGGGGCGGACTTGCCGTACTCCATGATCACGTCGAGGTTGATCTTCGCGTTCGTGTCGTCGACGATATCGGCGTCCACGCCCTTTGTCTTGTCTGCGCCGCCCAGGCCTTCCTGGATGCGGGAGAGAACGTTGCCCTTCATGTCGATGATGCCGTCGATCTTCTGAGCGGCCATGGAGGAGATCTTCTCCACGACGTTCTCGTCGATGACCAGTTTGTACACCGGCTCGGCGGAGACGGAGTCGGCCGTGGCGGCATCGCTCTTTTTCTTATCGGCGTCCATATCGGAGTAGGGGTTGTAGGTGGAAGAGGTTGCTGGCTTGGTCATAGTGCTCTGGGTCATGGTAGTTCCTTTCTGTAGCATGATGGATCGGGGGGGGGCGAACGCCTCGTGCTGCGCGAATCTCGCAGGGGGATGGGCGCGGCACGCGAGGCGTTTCGCTAGTTGAAACGTTCGAGGACCTGTTTCATCTGCTGGCGCGTCTTGCGGTCGCCGTCGCGGTACTCGCCGATGACCACGCCGATGGCGGCGAACACGGCCAGCAGCACGGTGGGCCAGAATCCCACGATGAGGATGAGGGCTGCCGCGACGAAGCCGATGATGCCGTACAGCACCGCATGGCTGTGGTTCTCCACGTACGGCGAGAACGCGCGCTTCATGCTGGCGTACACGCCCTTGTCGCGCTTCGTCTCGGCCGCTGCATTCGCCAGCACGTCGGACGGTGTGTCGGCCGTACGCTGCGGAGCCTTCTGCTCGTCGTGCTTCTGGTTCGAAGACGCGTAAGCGTTCGTCGTTTTCGGCTTCTGCTTCGCCGCCTGCGACTGCTTGGGCGCCGACTTCGGAGCCGGGGTGGCCGCAGGGTGGATGCGCATGGTGGACTGAGTCATCGTCGCATCACCTACTCGACCACGTGGGCGGGCACCGGTTTGGTCTGGTGCTGACGGCGCGTGTCGTCGGTATACTTCGTGGCCTGCTGCGTGAACGCGGGTGTAACCACGTCGGCGTCGCCTGCGAACGTGATGCGCACGGAGTCGACGGGGTAGCCGGTGAAGGCTTCAAGCGTCGCGGCGATCTCGTCCTGCAGCTTCGCGCCCAGCTGTCCCAGCTCGGCGTTTCGACCCGGATCGATCTTCGCGTGGATGCTCATGCGCGGGTCGTGCTTGTTCGTGATGTGAACCTTGACGTTGTCCGTGGACAGGCCGTGATGGCTCTCGACGACGTGCTTGACCGTGGACTGGATGGCGTTCTGCGTGATGGCGATGCTGCCGTTGTCGCGCTCAAGCTCCAGCTGCGAGTTCTTGCCCGGAGCAGTGATGGCGCGAATCAACACGACCAGCAGGCCCAGCGCCGTGATGCCTAGCAGAACGGCCTCGACGACGAAGAACCACGGCATGCTCATGAGCCAGGCGATTGCCGGGAACAGCGGTTCCCAGGCGAACCAAAGGGCTGCGAGCACGCCGATGCCCAGCACGGCAGCAACGACGAACACGATCATGCAAAAGCGTTTGAACTTTCCCATAGATGCCGCCTTTCTTCTAGAATGCGCACGCCCGATGGCGGTGCGCTGCCGGATAGAGTGGGACTACTCTAGAAGAAAGCCGCAACGGGCGCGCCTGGCCGCGCAAAAGTGCCGCCAGCCGTTTGCCGTGTTGTTGAGCACCCGTACCCCTTTGCATGTCCGACGGCTCGGTAAAGGGGTTCGGGTCAGTCTATTTGCGTGAACCTGAACAGCTGCGGACGGGCTATGGGCTCGGTCGGGCCGGGGTTCGCCTCCTCTTCCGCGGCTTGCGCGCGCAGGGCTTCGCCGTAGGCGCGCAGCGTTTCCTCGAGGTTGTCGACCGGGGTTATGACGTAGGTTTTCGTTTCGGTCGTTCCATCGTCGTACGTGGCCGTCACCTTGAGACGCGCCTGCGCGATCATGTCGGCGTATTTGCGGATGAGCAGCGCATTGAGGTTTTCGTGCATATTGACGTCCCATTTTCGACGATCGCCGTAGAACTCTCCCGTCGTGGCATCGTACAGCTCCGCCACCTCTCCCTCCAACGGGAACGAAACGCGCAGGGCGTGCCATATCTCGGTCTTGTTCGCGTTCTGCTCGTCGTAGTTCACGGTGAAGCTCGTGGTGCGATCTTCCGTATAGGGGTCGTCGCCCTCCTGGTAGGAGAATTCGGGCATGCGGGCGTTCGTGTAGAACAGCACGCGGTCGCCTTCCACCGTGTAGGTGAGCGAAGCGACGTTCGTTCCCGTGCAGGAGATGTAGGACGGATTTTGCGGACATTCAAAATAAAAAAGAATGTGGAGGTAACAGACAATGGCAAAATCATTATTTGAGGAACTGGGCGGCAAATACGAAAGGCAAGGGGATTATTTGATACCGTGCTTAACTGTACCCGCCGAAGAAGAACAGGCAATAGGCATCTGGGGGCAACGGCATTTAGATTATCTAAAACAGTACCGTAAAGTTACATACACCAATCTTCTTACAAGCGGCAGGCTAAACGCCTACCTTGCCGACATCAACAGACAGGCACAGGAACGCTTTGAAAGGCTCATAGAGGGTATGAAACAGGCACAGGGCATAACGGAACAGCTAAAGGCAGAAAACGCCTTAGAATGGACAGGATGCCTCAATAACATAAGGGCTTGTGCGAGGGAGATTGTGGAAAAGGAAATTATTTTTGCATAAACAGATGATTAGTGGCAGGGGGAAATCCTGCCGCTTTTTCTGCTTTAGTTTGTCAGCTTGACAAATAAAGGGGTAAGGAATATAATTAGATTCAGTATTATACAAGGAGTTAATAAATATGCGGCAAGGTATTCTTAAATAAACTGTCAATTTGATAGTGGGAACAAAAAGTAGCAGTTCCGTTTCACTTTTAATATGGGGCTTAGTTTTTTGTACCCAGTTTAAGAATACTTTTATCATGTAATTTTATATGCCCGAAAACATATAAGTGTTTTGGGGCTATTGGAGTTATTTACCCAGTGATAGGAGTATTTATCACTGGGTATTTTTATGCCCTTTTTTGGGTGTTGATAGGAGGAAAATCACATGAAAATAATTAACTTAGGCATTCTGGCTCACGTTGACGCAGGAAAGACAACATTAACGGAAAGTTTATTGTATACCAGTGGTGCAATTGCAGAACTAGGGAGCGTAGATGAAGGCACAACAAGGACAGATACAATGAATTTGGAGCGTCAAAGGGGAATCACTATCCAGACAGCAGTGACATCTTTTCAGTGGGAGGATGTAAAAGTCAACATTATAGATACGCCAGGCCATATGGATTTTTTGGCGGAAGTATACCGTTCTTTATCCGTATTAGACGGAGCAGTATTATTAGTTTCTGCAAAGGATGGCATACAGGCACAGACCCGTATACTGTTTCATGCACTACAGATAATGAAGATTCCGACAATTTTTTTCATCAATAAAATTGACCAAGAGGGGATTGATTTGCCAATGGTATATCGGGAAATGAAAGCAAAGCTTTCTTCGGAAATTATAGTGAAGCAAAAGGTTGGGCAGCATCCCCATATAAATGTAACGGACAATGACCATATGGAACAGTGGGATGCGGTAATTATGGGAAACGATGAACTATTAGAGAAATATATGTCAGGGAAACCGTTTAAAATGTCAGAACTGGAACAGGAAGAAAACAGGAGATTCCAAAACGGAACGTTATTTCCCGTTTATCACGGAAGCGCTAAAAACAATCTGGGGATTCGGCAGCTTATAGAAGTAATTGCCAGTAAATTTTATTCATCAACGCCTGAAGGTCAATCTGAACTATGCGGGCAGGTTTTTAAGATTGAATATTCAGAGAAAAGGCGGCGTTTTGTTTATGTGCGTATATATAGCGGAACATTGCATTTGAGGGATGTTATTAGAATATCTGAAAAAGAGAAAATAAAAATCACAGAGATGTGTGTTCCGACAAACGGTGAATTATATTCATCCGATACAGCCTGCTCTGGTGATATTGTAATTTTACCAAATGATGTTTTGCAGCTAAACAGTATTTTGGGGAACGAAATACTGTTGCCGCAGAGAAAATTTATTGAAAATCCTCTCCCTATGCACCAAACAGCGATTGCAGTAAAGAAATCTGAACAGCGGGAAATATTGCTTGGGGCACTTACAGAAATTTCAGATGGCGACCCTCTTTTAAAATATTATGTGGATACTACAACGCATGAGATTATACTTTCTTTTTTGGGGAATGTGCAGATGGAAGTCATTTGTGCCATCCTTGAGGAAAAATATCATGTGGAGGCAGAAATAAAAGAGCCTACTGTTATATATATGGAAAGACCGCTTAGAAAAGCAGAATATACCATCCACATAGAAGTCCCGCCAAATCCTTTCTGGGCTTCTGTCGGGTTGTCCATAGAGCCGCTCCCTATTGGAAGCGGAGTGCAGTATGAAAGCAGAGTTTCACTTGGATATTTAAATCAATCGTTCCAAAATGCGGTTATGGAGGGGGTTCTTTATGGCTGCGAGCAGGGGCTGTATGGATGGAAAGTGACAGACTGTAAAATCTGTTTTGAATATGGATTGTATTATAGTCCTGTAAGTACCCCCGCAGACTTTCGGCTGCTTTCCCCTATCGTATTGGAGCAGGCTTTAAAAAAAGCAGGGACAGAACTATTAGAGCCATATCTCCACTTTGAAATTTATGCACCGCAGGAATATCTCTCACGGGCGTATCATGATGCTCCAAGGTATTGTGCAGATATTGTAAGTACTCAGATAAAGAATGACGAGGTCATTCTGAAAGGAGAAATCCCTGCTAGATGTATTCAAGAATACAGGAACGATTTAACTTATTTCACAAATGGGCAGGGAGTCTGCTTGACAGAGTTAAAAGGATACCAGCCAGCTATTGGTAAATTTATTTGCCAACCCCGCCGCCCGAATAGCCGTATAGATAAGGTTCGGCATATGTTCCACAAGTTAGCTTAACAGCTTGCAAAAGTCATATAAAATGAGATTTGAAAGGATTAGAGACTAATTATGATGAAATGCGAATGGATATTGTGTCCTGTTTGTGGGAGCAAAACCCGTAATAAAATTAGGAAGGACACTGTTTTGGAGAATTATCCCCTTTATTGTCCAAAATGCAGACAAGAAAGATTGATTAAAGTTGACAACTTGAAGATAACTGTCATCAAAGAGCCAGACGCTTAAGACGCAGAGCCGATGAAATTGTGGAACAATTCACGAATCATCGGCTCTTTTTGTTTCGTATTTGAAAGAACAAACTCACCAAATAAAAAAAACGATATTCGGGTGGGTTATTTTGTTATACCCTAAATTACCCTCTGAATTTGTTTTTAAATTTGGAGGGATTTTTTTATGTCCTTTTTTCGGGCAGTTATCTATCTGCTCATACGAGGTCGAACAGATGGGCCACTGAGAGGTAGCGCTGCCCCGAGTCGGGCGCGTTGTCGGCGTTGTTCGGATCTATCTCCGGGTCGCTGCGCCACACTTTCGTGAAGCCGCCGTATCCGAAGTCGTCTGTGCCCGCATCGAGGGCGAAGGAGTTTTTCGCCGTCGCATTGTCGAGTTGCTGCGAAATGGCGAACGCGACGCCGCTCGCAAGGGCGAGCACGCAAGCGGCTGCGATGACGGCCGTGACGAAGCGGCGCGTACGATAGCCGCTTTGGTTGCAGGTGCGCGGTCGGCGGGTAGGCTTCGCGTGCACCGCCTCCGCTGTGCGCAGGCGGTGCGCCTCGCGCATCACGCGATCGTGCACGCGGCCTGGCATCTCGATGTCGTCCATCAGCGCGCGGTACTGGTCCTGCTCGGGTGATTGTCCTGTCCGTTTCAAAGGATGCCCCCTTTCCCCAGCATCTTCCCGAGTTGCGTTCGAGCCCGGCTCAGGCGCGAGCGAACCGTAGCGGGCGCGCAGTGCACGAGGCGGGCGATTTCCTCGGTCGAGAATCCCTCGTAGTAGTGCAGATGCACGATCAGGCGCATCTTGTCGGGCAGGCGTCCTAGCGCTCGTCCGAGCTCGCTGTCCTGCAGGGCGCGTGCCGCATCGTCGCTGCGAGGATCTTCGCGGCCCGCATCGGGAACCGCGTCGGTGAGTTCGGCGCGTCGTTTCCAGGCCGAACGGTGCAGGTCGCGGCAGCGGTTGATGGCGACGCAGAGCAACCATGCCTTGAGATGCTCGTCGTCTTTGAAAGCGGTTGCGTCTTTCAGCAGGCGCAGGAACACGTCTTGGCAGATGTCTTCCGCGTCGTGCGGGGACTGCGTTTGGTTGAGGGCCAGGCGGTAGACGGTGCTTCCCCAGGTGCGCATGGCGCGCTCCATGAAGTCGTCCTGCCTGAGCGTTGGTTGCATACGGGGTATCGCCTCCTTGCCACCAACACGAAACCGGCTTCGGAAATGTGCCCGGAATGAGAAAAAAGCGGCGAAGCGGGATTTCTCGCCGCTTCGCCGCCTGTGAGCGCCGCCGAAGGGCGGCCTTATGTCGCGGGATCGCCTTTTCTGGCGGTTCCGCGCGACGAGACCTTTTCGCCGAGCTGCCCTGTTGCGTCCGCCGCCTTCGCTTTACGCGTAGATCTCTTTCTCCTCCACGAGGTCGTTCTTGATCTTGCCCACCAGCTTCTGCAGCGCGTCGATGCAGTTCGGTCGGATGTCGGCGCCGATGAGCACGTACATGATGGAGTCGCCCACGTTGAGCACGCCCTCGTTCAGCCACGTGCGCACGTAGTATACGCCCGGCCAGGTGAGGGCCTCTTGCACCGCTGCCTCCACGCCGGCCGCGTCGTAGGAGAATTCCACCTGGGCGACCTCGCCCAGGCCCTCGACGCCTTCGCGCACCTGCTTCTTCGGCGTGATGCGCACGATGCCGTTGTGGGTGAGGTACATGCCGCACTGCGCGGCGTTCGGATCCTGCTTCGCTTCCGCGAGCCATTGATCGATGGACGGTTCCTGCTGAGCCATGCCGCTCCCTTCCTCGAGGATGATCGCCCCATTATACGCCATTGAGAATCGTGGGAGACGTTGCCATGAAGGGGCCTTGCCGCCGTCGGCCATCGCGTACGGCTCGTGCGGGCTCGCTTCGTCATCGACCTGACGGCGGATTGGGAAGCGAGGCGGCAGAGATCGCGCGCTATGCACGATTATCGGGGCTCGTCTTCGAAGGCGAAGAAGGAAAGCCCAGGTCGGAAGAAACGAGGATGGCGGAGAATCGTACATAGCGCGCGATCTCTGCCATGCGGAGACGATCCATCGCGGGACCCTGCCGGCACGGGCACCATCCTGCATCCCGCTTCGACGCGCACAGATGTTTCACGTGAAACATCTGTGCGCGGGCGGGAGCGAAGGGACGCGCGGGCGGGAGCGAAGGGACGCGCGGGCGGGAGCGGGACGCGAGGCGCGGGGAGCATAGACGCGCACATGGGGCGCGAAACGCGGGGAGCGGGCGGATCCGAAGATGTTTCACGTGAAACATCTGTGCGCGTTGGTTAGAAAGCAACCGTCGACCTTCCATAACGTTCCCCCTGCATGGAGCGGCGCTTCGGCCGGCTTCCAAAAGCCGTTTAGCGCCTGCCGCAGGGTGGATGATTGCGACATTTTCGATCAGGGTGTCGCCGTGCGCGAGCGGGGATGATAGACTAGGCGAATCCCCAGGACGCACGAAAGGAATCGCATGTCTCTTCCCGCAGCCGACTTGAGCAAACAACCGGACAACCGCACCACCATGGAGCTGGGCGCGGTGCTTCCCTTGACCGCCGAGGTGAAGGACGACCACCTGTATGTGGGCGGCGTCGATATGGTGGAGCTGGCGCGCGAGCAGGGCACGGCGCTGTACGTCATGGACGAGGCGGACATGCGCACGCGCATGGAAACCTACCTCGCGGCGTTCCGCAGCCGCTATCAGAACTCCGATGTCGTGTACGCCAGCAAGGCGTTCCTCAACAAGGAGGCCGCGCGCATCGTAGCCGACGAGGGGCTGTGCCTCGACGTGTCGGGCGGCGGCGAGCTGGCCATCGCGCTGGCCGCGGGCTTCCCGACCGAGCGCATCTTCATGCACGGCAACAATAAAACGCCGCGCGAGCTGCGCGAAGCCATCCAGGCGGGCGTTGGCCGCATCATCATCGACAGCCGCATCGAGCTCAAGCGCATCTCCGAGATCGCGGGCGAGCTGGGCGTCGTGCAGCCTATTTACATGCGCATCACGCCGGGCGTCGAGGCCGACACCCATCAGTACATCCGCACGGGCTGCGAGGACTCGAAGTTCGGCTTCACCATGCGCGACGACTTCGCCTACGGGTGCGTGAAGGACGTGCTGGCGGCCCCGAACGTGAGGCTGGCGGGTCTGCACTGCCACATCGGCTCGCAGATTTTCGCGCTGCATTCCTACCCCGAGGCCGTCGAGGTCATGGTGGAGCTCATGGCGCGCATCGAGGAAGGGTACGGCTATCGTATAGAGGAGCTGGACGTGGGCGGCGGCCTGGGCATCGCCTACACGGCCGACGACAAGCCGGCTTCCATCGACGAGTTCGCCGAAACGGTCACGTCGGCGGTGCACGCGGCGTGCGAGAAGTTCGGCGTGCCCGAGCCGCGCCTGCTCACCGAGCCGGGCCGCAGCCTGGTGGCCACGGCGGGCGTGACGCTGTACACGGTGGGCATCCTGAAAACGCTGCCGGGCATCCGCAAGTACGTGGCGGTGGACGGCGGCATGT
>OGTS01000421.1_pt1 | contig 9403 bp, 8 predicted proteins | sample 1574681 | NCBI WGS metagenome assembly OGTS01 (sample SAMN03295829, study PRJEB24534) | human gut metagenome | isolation source: fecal sample 4 from infant 4 | host: Homo sapiens | place: USA: Pittsburgh, PA | collected 2014-07 | reverse complement strand
ATACAGGCCCACGCCTTCGGCGCCGTTGCGCTCAGCACCTTCGACATCGCGAACGGTACCAATGTTGGCGCAGACTTCAACCTGATGGCCGTCGAGGGTAATCGCCGGCAGATCTTTCAGTTTCGCCAGTTCGGCTTTTTCTTCCGCAACCTGAGCCTGCAGATTACGCAGCGCTTCAATTTGCTCGTTAGACGGGTTGACCAGAACCTGGTTGTTCACCGCGTCGAGAATCAGATAGTCGCCGTTTTTCACCTGCGCCGTGATGCCGCCGGTGCCCACGATGGCCGGCAGTTCCAGGGAACGCGCCATGATGGAGGTGTGAGAGGTACGGCCGCCCGCGTCGGTGATGAAGCCCAGCACTTTTTTCAGGTTCAGCTGTGCGGTTTCAGACGGGGTCAGATCGGCGGCGACGAGGATGACTTCATCCTGAATCGCGCTCAGATCGATAATCGACAGACCAAGGATGTTGCGCAGCAGGCGCTTACCGATGTCGCGTACGTCAGCCGCACGTTCTTTCAGGTATTCATCGTCCAGCTCTTCCAGGGCAGTGGCCTGACCTTCGATAACTTCATTGGCTGCCGCGTCGGCAGTCATGTGCTTATCTTTAATCAGGGCTATGATTTCCTGCTCAAGCTCCTCATCTTCCAGCAGCATGATATGCCCTTCGAAGATGGCTTCTTTTTCTTCACCGAAAGTTTCACCAGCTTTGGTTTTGATGACCTCCAGCTGGGCGGAGGCCTTGGCGCGGCCGCTCAGGAAACGTTCGACTTCCTGATCAACCTTATCGGCAGAAATTTTCTTCCGGTCGATGACAATTTCATCTTCCTTCAGCAGCAGTGCTTTGCCGAAGGCGATACCCGGGGATGCTAAAATGCCTGAAATCATAACCCTACCTTACTTGTGACTGATATGAAAAAGAACCCGTGAACTTACTCGAGTTCAGCCATCAGTTTAACCAGATGCTCAACAGCTTTCTGCTCATCTTCGCCTTCAGCGGAGAGGGTCACTACGGTTCCCTGGGTCAGGCCCAGAGTCTGCAGTTTGAACAGGCTTTTGGCGCTGGCGCTTTTGCCGTTGGAGGTTACAGTGATCTCAGAAGTGAAGCCTTTAGCTTCTTTAACAAACTGAGCAGCAGGGCGGGTGTGCAGACCGTTCGGAGCGGTAATGGTAACTTCTTGCTGGAACATTATATTTCCCCAACTTATAGGTTTAGTGTTGTGGACCTAAAGTCTAGTCTAACGACTCGACTTTAGCCTGTATTGTTAGCGCCGGCGTTACGTTTCCGGCCTTGGCGTCGGCAGCGCCTGGCGCTGCGAAGACCTGCGGGCCATTGACGTCTAGCACGTCATTAAACATTATGCCGCGAAAGGAAGACTTGAACCAAATCATAAAATCGATTCAGCTGGCGGAAATCCTCTTCTGAATAATTTCGCGCATCAAAATAAATGTGCTGGTTAAATACCAGACCCTACGAGGTGAATCAATGCCAGGAGGGGTAAAACTTTGACGTATGCCACAAAAAAGCACCTGAAAAGGTGCTTTTTTACACATTATTTACAAGCTGGCACTACTGTTGCAATTCTTTCTCAGTGAAGAGATCGGCGAACAGCGCGGTGCTTAAATAACGCTCACCTGAGGAAGGCAGGATAACCACAATATTCTTATTGGTAAAGGCCTCATCTTCCTGCAGCTTCAGCGCGGCGGCAACAGCGGCCCCGGAAGAGATACCCGCCAGGATGCCTTCTTCTTCCATCAGACGGCGCGCCGTGGAGATAGCTTCCTCGTTGGTAATGCCGATCACTTTGTCCACCAGCTTCAGATCCAGGTTGCCAGGAATGAAGCCGGCGCCGATACCCTGAATTTTGTGCGGGCCCGGCTTGAGCTCTTCACCCGCCAGCGCCTGGGAGATGACCGGCGAATCGGTCGGTTCGACCGCGACGGTGATCAGATCTTTTTTGCCCTTGGTATTTTTAATGTAGCGGCTGACGCCGGTCAGCGTACCGCCGGTGCCTACGCCAGAGATAAAGACGTCCACCTGACCATCGGTGTCTTCCCAGATTTCCGGGCCGGTGGTCTTTTCGTGGATTTCCGGGTTAGCCGGGTTGCTGAACTGCTGCAGCAGCAGGAATTTTTCCGGGTTGCTGGCGACGATCTCTTCCGCTTTCTGAATAGCGCCTTTCATGCCTTTTGCGCCTTCGGTCAGTACCAGGTTGGCGCCCAGCGCTTTCAGCAGTTTGCGGCGCTCAATGCTCATGGTTTCCGGCATGGTTAGCGTTAGCTTGTAGCCGCGGGCCGCCGCCACGTAGGCGAGGGCGATACCGGTGTTGCCGCTGGTCGGTTCGACCAGTTCCACGCCAGGTTTCAAAACGCCGCGCTTTTCAGCATCCCAGATCATATTGGCGCCGATACGGCATTTTACGCTAAAGCTCGGGTTACGAGATTCTACCTTTGCCAGGATACGGCCGTTACCAATGCGGTTCAGTCGTACCAGCGGCGTGTGACCGATAGTCAGGGAGTTGTCTTCAAAAATCTTACTCATGGCCCGTCCTTAACTGTATGAAATTTGGGGGTACGGCATCAGCATACCCGCTTAAAGAATATGCGGAAGTAAGGATTTAGCATATCTATATGCGGAAGGGAAATAATGATAAGCAAGAAGGAATAAGCGAGATATAAGGAGCGGCCTCAGCCGCTCCCGGGGTGAACATGTTGACGCTATTTCCAGACAGCGTGTTTATCGCGATAACAATCGACCCACATCGCGGTGGCGCCGCAGATGGCCACCGGCAGGATCACCAGGTTTAACACCGGGATCATGGTAAACAGACTGGTGAGCGCCCCAAACTGCATATTCATCACTTTGCGGCTGCGCAGCGCTTCGCGCATGGTCCTGAAGGGGACCTTGTGATTATCAAAGGGGTAATCGCAGTATTGAATCGCCAGCATCCATGCGCTGAACAGGAACCAGAGTACCGGGGCCACCGTCTGGCCAACGCCGGGTATAAAGTAGAGCAGCAACAGCACGATGGCGCGGGGCAGGTACCAGGCCAGCTTCTGCCACTCACGTTTCATGATGCGCGGAATATCCTTCATGATGCCAAAGACGCCGACGTCCGGCGGGGTGGCGCCAGTCAGACGCGCTTCAAGTTGTTCCGCCAGCAGGCCGCTGAACGGCGCAGCTATCCAGTTGGCGATAGTCGAAAAGAAGTAACCAAACACCAGCAGAATCGAGAGCACCACCACCGGCCACAGCAGGTAATTCAGCCACTGCAGCCAGTCCGGCACATGGCTCATCAGCGAGGGGATCCAGCTGTCGAGACGGGTAAATAGCCACCAGAAGGCTCCGCCCATCAGCAGCACGTTAACCAGCAAAGGCAAAAAGACATAACGCCGTATGCCAGGCAGCCCGATGAGTTTCCAGCCCTGCGAAAAATAATAAACGCCGCTACGCGGGGTCAGTGCGGATGATGAAACCATAGCCAGGCAATGCTCCTTTTTTAACATCCAGTGTGAATGCTCGCTTATTTTATCGGGTCGCCAGACAATAACCAGTTAGGAAATGTTCGAAAAAACAGCAAAAAGCACGATTTAGTTCATCTTTATGTGGTGAAAGCGACCGACGCACTTGCACTTGAGGTAATCGGCAAATACTCTTAGTGAGTAAATGTTTGCCGTGGTGGCAAGGTGTTAGAACAACAGAGAATATAATGATGCAGGATTTGCGTCTGATATTAATCATTGTTGGCGCGATCGCCATAATCGCTTTACTGGTACATGGTTTTTGGACCAGCCGTAAAGAACGTTCTTCGATGTTTCGCGATCGCCCACTGAAACGTATGAAGTCGCGCGACGATGAGTCGGAAAACGAAGACTTTGATGATAATGTTGAAGGCGTAGGTGAAGTCCGCGTTCATCCGGTCACTCACGCCCCGCACGGCGCGCATGGGGAGCATGAAGCCCCTCGTCAGGCGCCGCAGCACCAGTACCAGCCGCCTTACGAGCGCCAGATGCAGCAGCCTGTGCGTCCTGATGAACCGGTTCGCCAGCCGCAGCAATCGCCGCGCCAGGCCCCGGTTCAACCGCAGGGACAGCAGCCTGCGCCGCATGCGGCTCCGCAGCCTGGCTGGCAACAGCCGCAGCCCGCGCAGCCGTCCGTGCAACCCCAACATCAGCCGCAGCCCGTCGCACCGCAGCCGGTGACGCCGACCGTTGCCCAGCCGCAGCCAGCCGCCCCACAGCAGCCTGTGCCACAGCCTGTTGCCGCGCCGCAGCCCGCCGTCGCCGAGCCGCAGCCGGTAGAGCCGCCGCAGCCTGCCGCGCCGCAGCCGAAAGAGCGTAAAGAGACGGTCATTGTGATGAACGTCGCCGCCCATCACGGCGCACAGCTTAACGGCGAGGTGCTGATCAACAGCATCCAGCAGGCCGGCTTCAAGTTTGGTGAAATGAATATTTTCCACCGCCATCTGAGTCCGGATGGCAGCGGCCCGGTACTGTTCAGTCTGGCCAACATGGTGAAGCCGGGGACCTTCAATCCGGACAGCATGGCGGATATGATGACCCCTGGGGTGACTATTTTTATGCAGGTCCCTTCCTACGGTGATGAACTGCAGAACTTCAAGCTGATGCTGCAGTCTGCGCAGTATATCGCCGATGAAGTGGGCGGCGTGGTGCTTGACGATCAGCGTCGCATGATGACGCCGCAAAAACTGCGTGAATACCAGGATCGTATTCGCGAAGTGAAAGACGCGAACGCCTGACGTCCCGCGTTATCTCAACTCCTTCTCAACCCCCGCCTGTCGGGGGTTTTTTATCATTGATGGTGTGATATGGAACCGATCGAACAACAACTGACTGAACTGCGAACCACGCTTCGCCATCATGAATATCTGTACCACGTTATGGACGCGCCGGAAGTGCCCGATGCGGAATATGACCGCCTGATGCGCGAGCTGCGCGAGCTGGAGAGTCAACATCCGGAGCTGATTACCCCGGACTCGCCGACTCAGCGGGTGGGGGCGGCGCCACTAACTGCCTTCAGCCAGATCCGCCATGAAGTGCCGATGCTGTCGCTGGACAACGTGTTTGATGAAGAGAGCTTTCTCGCCTTCAACAAGCGGGTACAGGATCGCCTGAAAAGCACTGACGATCTCACCTACTGCTGCGAGCTTAAGCTCGACGGCCTCGCGGTGAGTATTCTCTACGAAAACGGCGTACTGATGCAGGCCGCGACCCGCGGCGACGGTACCACCGGCGAGGATATTACCTCCAATGTGCGAACCATTCGCACTATCCCCCTCAAGCTGCATGGCGAGAATATCCCGGCACGTCTTGAGGTGCGTGGTGAGGTTTTCCTTCCGCAGGCCGGGTTTGAAAAAATCAATGAAGAAGCGCGCCGCACCGGCGGAAAAGTGTTTGCTAACCCGCGTAATGCGGCGGCGGGTTCGCTGCGCCAGCTCGATCCGCGCATCACGGCGAAGCGACCGCTTACTTTCTTCTGCTACGGCGTTGGCGTGCTGGAGGGCGGTGAGCTGCCGGCCAGCCACTCGGCCCGTTTGCAGCAGTTCAAAGCATGGGGACTGCCGGTGAGCGATCGCGTCACCCTGTGTCATACTCCCGAGGAAGTGCTCACTTACTATCGTAAAGTCGAGGAAGATCGTCCTCATCTGGGCTTTGACATTGATGGCGTGGTGATCAAAGTCGATTCGCTAGCGCTGCAGGAGCAGTTGGGTTTTGTGGCCCGCGCGCCGCGCTGGGCCGTGGCCTTTAAGTTCCCGGCACAGGAGCAGATGACTTTCGTCCGGGATGTGGAGTTCCAGGTAGGGCGCACCGGGGCGATCACGCCAGTGGCGCGCCTGGAGCCGGTCCATGTCGCCGGCGTGCTGGTGAGCAATGCCACCCTACATAACGCCGATGAAATCGAACGCTTAGGTCTGAAAATCGGCGACAAGGTAGTGATTCGTCGTGCAGGCGATGTGATCCCGCAGGTGGTCAATGTGGTGCTTTCCGAGCGTCCGGCGGATGCCCGGGATGTTGTCTTCCCGACCCACTGCCCGGTATGTCAGTCCGACGTTGAGCGAGTGGAGGGCGAGGCGGTAGCCCGCTGTACGGGCGGCCTTATCTGCGGCGCGCAGCGTAAAGAGTCGCTTAAGCACTTCGTCTCCCGTCGCGCGCTGGACGTTGACGGCATGGGTGACAAGATCATCGACCAACTGGTGGAGAAAGAGTATGTCCATACGCCGGCGGATCTGTTCCGCCTGAGCGCCGGGAAACTCACCGGGCTGGATCGGATGGGGCCGAAGTCCGCGCAAAATGTGGTCAATGCTTTGGAAAAAGCCAAAGAGACGACCTTCGCACGCTTCCTCTACGCTCTGGGTATTCGCGAGGTAGGCGAAGCGACAGCGGCGGCCCTGGCGGCGCATTTCGGCACTCTTGAAGCCCTGGAGCAGGCTTCCATTGAGGAGCTGCAAAAGGTCCCTGATGTTGGCATCGTGGTTGCCACCCATACCTTCAACTTCTTTGCCGAAGAGAGTAACCGCGATGTCATCGCGCAGCTGCTGGCCGAAGGCGTTCACTGGCCGGCGCCAGTCGTGGTGAAGGCGGAAGAGATTGATAGCCCGTTTGCGGGTAAAACCGTGGTCCTGACCGGCAGCCTGAGTCAGCTATCGCGGGATGACGCCAAAGCGCGTCTCGTCGCGCTGGGGGCGAAGGTGGCAGGCAGTGTGTCGAAGAAAACTGACCTGGTGATTGCCGGCGAAGCGGCGGGTTCTAAGCTGGCGAAAGCGCAGGAGCTGGGCATTGAGGTGATTGACGAAGCCGAAATGATGCGTCTGCTGGGAGAATAACGTGGATAAAGCGCAGCTGGTCGAAATAGCCAATACTGAGATGCCGTTCGGTAAATACAAGGGACGTCGTTTAATCGATGTCCCGGAAGAGTATTTACTGTGGTTTGCGCGTAAGGATCAGTTTCCTGCCGGCCATCTCGGCGAGCTGATGGCGTTGACCCTGCTGATTAAAACCGAGGGGCTGAGCGATCTGGTTCAGCCCCTGAAGAAAGCGCGTTAAGCTTTGGCGGCGTTGGCCTTTTCCTCAGCGAGACGCGCATCGGTTTGCTGCTTGTAGCGCCGCGCCAGCACTGCGCAGACCATCAGCTGGATTTGGTGGAAGATCATCAGCGGCAGCACCATGATGCCGAGGATGGAGGTCGGGAAGAGAATATTGGCCATCGGGATGCCGTTGGCCAGACTCTTTTTCGAACCGCAGAAGACGATGGTAATCTCATCGGCTTTGTTAAAGCCGCAGCGGCGGGCGACGAACACGTTAACAGCGATGACAATGGCCAGCAGCACCAGGCTGACCACCACGATAAACAGCAGCGATCCCAGACCGACTTTATGCCAGATGCCATTCACCACTGCCTCGCTAAAGGCGGAGTAAACCACCAGCAGAATCGAGGTCTGGTCGGTCTTACCAATCCACTTCTTATGCTTCGCCACCCAGTTGCCGATCCACGGCCGTGATAAGTGACCGAGTACGAAAGGCAGCAGCAGCTGCAGCATGATTTTACCGACCTGCTCCAGGCTGCCGCCTGCGCCATGAAGGTTCATCAGGACGCCCACCAGCAGCGGTGAAACAAAGATCCCCAGCAGGCTGGAGGCCGAGGCTGAGCACACCGCCGCCGCGACGTTGCCTCCGGCCAGCGAAGTAAAGGCGATAGCGGATTGCACGGTGGCCGGCAGAATGCACAGATAGATAAAGCCGCTGTAGAGCATCGGATCGACATTCACCGGCGCCCACCAGGCAAACAGAACCCCGAGTACCGGGAAGAGTATAAAGGTGCTGCACATCACCCACAGATGCAAACGCCAGTGGCTGCCGCCGGCGATAATCGCTTCCCGGGAGAGTTTAGCGCCGTGCATAAAAAACAGCAGGGCAATGGCGGCGGTGGTCAGATGTTCAAAGAAGGGAACGAAAGCGCCACGGGCGGGGAAGAATGAGGCCAGCAGGACAACGGTGACCAGGGTTGCCGTAAACGGATCGAGAATGCGGAAAAGTTTCATAAACGCTCCTGAAAAGAGATGCGCTATTGTGCTTTTTTTCATTTGAGAAATAAAATTGATTTATTGCATCTATTCATGAATAAAAAAGATGAATTACTCTCTGCGTCAGTTAAAAGTATTCGTCACCGTCGCCCGGGCCAGAAGCTTCAGCCGGGCAGGGGAGATGATTGGCTTAAGTCAGTCGGCCGTCAGCCATAGCGTTAAGGAGCTGGAGCATCAGACCGGCGTCCGGCTACTCGACCGTACCACTCGCGAAGTCGTGCTCACCGAAGCGGGTCAGCAGCTGGCGGGGCGGCTGGAGCGTTTGCTCGATGAGTTGACGATTACCCTGCGCGACGCCGGGCGCGTCGGCCAGCAGATGAGCGGTACCGTCAAGGTCGCCGCCAGTCAGACGATTTCCGCTCACCTGATTCCGCAGTGTATTGCTCACAGCAACCGTCGTTATCCAGATATCGATTTTGTGTTGCACGATCGGCCCCAGCAGTGGGTGCTGGAGAGTATTCGCCATGGGGAAGTGGATTTCGGCATTGTGATCGACCCCGGCCCGGCGGCAGATCTGCAGTGTGAAGTGGTCCTGGCGGAACCTTTTTTGCTGCTCTGCCGGGAGGATCATCCTTTTGCCGGCCTGACGGAGGTGCCGTGGCAAGCGCTGCAGGATGAGAGACTGATCCTGCAGGACTATGCCTCCGGCAGCCGTCCGCTGATTGATGCGGCCCTTAGCCGGCTGGCTATCCGGGCGAACATTGTGCAGGAGATTGGTCACCCGGCAACGCTGTTTCCGATGGTAGAATCGGGAATTGGCATCAGCGTTCTGCCGGCGCTGGCGCTGCCGTTACCGCAGGGGAGCCATCTGACGGTGAAGCGGCTGACCCCGGTGATGGAGCGGCAACTGATGCTGGCATGCCGGAAAAATCGCTCGCTGTCGACCGCCGCTCAGGCGTTATGGGAAATTGTGCGTGAAGAAGGGGCAAATTTAACCGCTGCGAGGGTGGAAGATCCGCTGTATCAGCGCTGACAGGGGGAGTGCTGCGGGGGAACTCGCGGCAAGACCGCAAACTGCGCATAGCAAAAAGGCGCCTTTAGGGCGCCTTTTTACATTGGTGGGTCGTGCAGGATGACTCGGCTTCGCCTCGCCCTTCGGGCCGTCGCCGCAAGCGGCTCCGTTGTCTCACTGCGTTCGACCCGAACCTGCGGCAGAGAAACTCGTCTCATCCTGAGACTCGCCCTGCGGGCCAACGCTGCCGCGTCGTTCAAAATTGTTCCCGACAATTTTGTCGAATCGTTGAGTTCGGCGCATAGCAAAAAGGCGCCTTTAGGGCGCCTTTTTACATTGGTGGGTCGTGCAG
>OGTS01000418.1_pt1 | contig 9477 bp, 9 predicted proteins | sample 1574681 | NCBI WGS metagenome assembly OGTS01 (sample SAMN03295829, study PRJEB24534) | human gut metagenome | isolation source: fecal sample 4 from infant 4 | host: Homo sapiens | place: USA: Pittsburgh, PA | collected 2014-07 | reverse complement strand
TATATAGTGAGTGTCTATGTAGATGGTTCTGGAAATATGGTACTGGTTAAGAATCCGACCATTACCAACATACCTAAGAAATCAAGTTATAAACCAAAAGCCATTGAAAGTGAGGGGACGGTTGATTCCATTACAACCAATGAAATCAATGAGTTTTTAACGACGTTCTTCAAGCTCTATCCTACAGCGACAGCCAGTGAACTTTCCTACTATGTGAATGACGGGATATTAAAACCAATCGGAAAAGAGTACATCTTTCAAGAACTGGTAAATCCTATTCACAATCGTAAGGATAATCAAGTCACGGTATCGCTGACAGTGGAGTATATCGACCAGCAGACCAAAGCAACGCAGGTATCTCAATTTGATTTGGTACTTGAAAAGAACGGGAGTAATTGGAAGATTGTAAAATAACAAATATTGGTACATGATTACAGATACTTTGTAATCATGTACTCTTTTTGATAAAAAATTGGAGATTCCTTTACAAATATGCTCTTACGTGCTATTATTTAAGTGACTATTTAAAAGGAGTTAATAAATATGCGGCAAGGTATTCTTAAATAAACTGTCAATTTGATAGCGGGAACAAATAATTAGATGTCCTTTTTTAGGAGGGCTTAGTTTTTTGTGCCCAGTTTAAGAATACTTTTATCATGTGATTCTAAAGTATCCAGAGAATATCTGTATGCTTTGTATACCTATGGTTATGCATAAAAATCCCAGTGATAAAAGTATTTATCACTGGGATTTTTATGCCCTTTTGGGTTTTTGAATGGAGGAAAATCACATGAAAATTATTAATATTGGAGTTTTAGCTCATGTTGATGCAGGAAAAACTACCTTAACAGAAAGCTTATTATATAACAGTGGAGCGATTACAGAATTAGGAAGCGTGGACAAAGGTACAACGAGGACGGATAATACGCTTTTAGAACGTCAGAGAGGAATTACAATTCAGACAGGAATAACCTCTTTTCAGTGGGAAAATACGAAGGTGAACATCATAGACACGCCAGGACATATGGATTTCTTAGCAGAAGTATATCGTTCATTATCAGTTTTAGATGGGGCAATTCTACTGATTTCTGCAAAAGATGGCGTACAAGCACAAACTCGTATATTATTTCATGCACTTAGGAAAATGGGGATTCCCACAATCTTTTTTATCAATAAGATTGACCAAAATGGAATTGATTTATCAACGGTTTATCAGGATATTAAAGAGAAACTTTCTGCCGAAATTGTAATCAAACAGAAGGTAGAACTGTATCCTAATATGTGTGTGACGAACTTTACCGAATCTGAACAATGGGATACGGTAATAGAGGGAAACGATGACCTTTTAGAGAAATATATGTCCGGTAAATCATTAGAAGCATTGGAACTCGAACAAGAGGAAAGCATAAGATTTCAGAATTGTTCCCTGTTCCCTGTTTATCACGGAAGTGCAAAAAACAATATAGGGATTGATAACCTTATAGAAGTGATTACGAATAAATTTTATTCATCAACACATCGAGGTCAGTCTGAACTTTGCGGAAAAGTTTTCAAAATTGAGTATTCGGAAAAAAGACAGCGTCTTGCATATATACGTCTTTATAGTGGCGTACTGCATTTGCGAGATTCGGTTAGAATATCGGAAAAGGAAAAAATAAAAATTACAGAAATGTATACTTCAATAAATGGTGAATTATGTAAGATTGATAGAGCTTATTCTGGAGAAATTGTTATTTTGCAAAATGAGTTTTTGAAGTTAAATAGTGTTCTTGGAGATACAAAACTATTGCCACAGAGAAAAAAGATTGAAAATCCGCACCCTCTACTACAAACAACTGTTGAACCGAGTAAACCTGAACAGAGAGAAATGTTGCTTGATGCCCTTTTGGAAATCTCAGATAGTGATCCGCTTCTACGATATTACGTGGATTCTACGACACATGAAATTATACTTTCTTTCTTAGGGAAAGTACAAATGGAAGTGATTAGTGCACTGTTGCAAGAAAAGTATCATGTGGAGATAGAACTAAAAGAGCCTACAGTCATTTATATGGAGAGACCGTTAAAAAATGCAGAATATACCATTCACATCGAAGTGCCGCCAAATCCTTTCTGGGCTTCCATTGGTTTATCTGTATCACCGCTTCCGTTGGGAAGTGGAATGCAGTATGAGAGCTCGGTTTCTCTTGGATACTTAAATCAATCATTTCAAAATGCAGTTATGGAAGGGATACGCTATGGTTGCGAACAAGGATTATATGGTTGGAATGTGACGGACTGTAAAATCTGTTTTAAGTATGGCTTATACTATAGCCCTGTTAGTACCCCAGCAGATTTTCGAATGCTTGCTCCTATTGTATTGGAACAAGTCTTAAAAAAAGCTGGAACAGAATTGTTAGAGCCATATCTTAGTTTTAAAATTTATGCGCCACAGGAATATCTTTCACGAGCATACAACGATGCTCCTAAATATTGTGCGAACATCGTAGACACTCAATTGAAAAATAATGAGGTCATTCTTAGTGGAGAAATCCCTGCTCGATGTATTCAAGAATATCGTAGTGATTTAACTTTCTTTACAAATGGACGTAGTGTTTGTTTAACAGAGTTAAAAGGGTACCATGTTACTACCGGTGAACCTGTTTGCCAGCCCCGTCGTCCAAATAGTAGGATAGATAAAGTACGATATATGTTCAATAAAATAACTTAGTGTATTTTATGTTGTTATATAAATATGGTTTCTTGTTAAATAAGATGAAATATTCTTTAATAAAGATTTGAATTAAAGTGTAAAGGAGGAGATAGTTATTATAAACTACAAGTGGATATTGTGTCCTGTATGTGGAAATAAAACACGATTAAAGATAAGGGAAGATACTGAATTAAAAAAATTCCCCCTCTATTGTCCGAAATGCAGACAAGAAAATTTAATTGAAATAAAGCAGTTCAAAGTAACTGTGATTACAGAGCCAGACGCAAAGACGCAGAGCCGATAAAATGAGATTAATACAATCTCATTTTATCGGCTCTTTCCGTTATGTATGGATTCTTTTAATTAGTCTTCGATGTTTCTTGCTTCGTTGATACCGCTGGCTAAAGATTCCATTAAGGATAGTTCTTTGTCTGTAAAGCTATCCATGTATTTCTCTATCTGTAATCGTCGGGTGCTTTTTACCAAGTTATTAGCAGGTAAGAAAAATTCATCAACGGAAACATGAAGTAACGATACAAGGTCATAAAGAACTTGTATGCTGGGGTGTTGCCCTTTATTTTCAATATTAGTTAAGTACCGTGGGTCAATTTCAATCAATGCTCCCACTTGTTCACGAGTTAAACCTCGTTTCAATCGAGCTTCTTTAATGGCTAAACCAAAGGCTCTAAAATCATATTTATCTTCTTTTTTACGCATAGTAGACCACCTCTATACATTTTATTGTTCCTACTGAATTAAAAACAGGTATAGAAAAACGTGTTATATGGTTTATAGGTTTATATTTAATAAAAAGCACTACTAAACGCCAATAAAAAAAACCGTTATATGGTAGTGCTATTTACGCTGTTAAAATATTGTATATTACTTCCAAATGGCGGTTTGTTGGAGGTCAACGTCGCCATGAAGTACATCATATACAATAAATTTCCTTACATTGGGTTCTTGTCAAAAAAAGTCGTCTATCTGCAATAGATAAGTACGTCCACCAATGTGGTTTTATAAATCATATAGATAGAATAACAGAAGCATGTAAACAGAGAAATAAATCTGTTTATATGCTTTTTTGGCTATTCAGAACTTTTTTACAAAGTTTATTTATCAGTAATGCAACAAATCCCCCTTTCACATTGGGACTAAGAGTGAAAGGAGATAAACGAGCAAGGCTCACTTCCTTTCCTAGACAGAAAGGGGGTGAGAAACATGAAACCATCTTCTTTTCAGACCACAATAGAAAATCAGTTTGACTATATCTGTAAACGTGCTATGGAAGACGAGCGAAAGAATTATATGCTTTATCTTTCAAGGATTGCAAAGCGTGAGGTGTCCTTTTCGGATGTTGGCGATTATCTTGTTAGCCAGTTTGCGACAACAGATAACTATTCAACTGACTTTCAGATTTTTACACTCAATGGGTTATCAGTAGGCGTTGAAAATGATTTGTTGAGTGAAGCATTACGTGAGTTGCCAGACAAGAAACGTGAAATTCTACTGCTGTTTTACTTTATGGACATGAGCGATTCAGAAATTGCAGACCTGTTGAAATTGAACCGTTCTACTGTCTATCGGCATAGAACCAGTGGACTAGCCTTAATTAAAAAGTTTATGGAGGAATTTGAAGAATGAAAACACAATATCCTATGATTCCCTTTCCTCTCATTGTAAAGGCAACAGATGGCGATACCGAAGCGATTAACCAGATTCTACATCATTACAGAGGGTACATAACGAAGCGTTCCCTACGACTTATGAAAGATGAATATGGCAATCAAAGTATGGTCGTTGATGAAGTCTTACGTGGAAGAATGGAAACCAGACTGATTACAAAGATTTTGTCATTTGAAATTAAGTAATATCCTCTCTCCTTTCGTGGAAGCGTGCTAAACCATTCCACGCTTCCCGAACAGGGAGGTTTGTTATTCCACCAAAGCATATTGAGCTTTCAATGTGTTTTGATAGGCTAACGAGCCATTGTTCTTTGAAAACTGAATAAAAGTAATCGAATACGTTTCGATAAGAAAAGAGCCAACGGAACTAACCGCCATGACCTATCTTATAAAGATAGCGAGCGATTCATGTTAGTGATCCGAGAAGCAATCTTTAGCAGGATTGCCTGCAACGACATTCTTATCGTGATAATGATACTCCCATACAGTCAATAGTCCGAGCGTGATAAAACCGTCGCAGGCAATGAGTATGGCTACATGAGAACCATGCAGGGGTGGAACTCCCGTGAGCTTTGCTAAAGCTGTTCGATTGCTGGTAAAACAACTTTTATGAAATCCAAATAAGTGATTTGGAAAGGAGGATTTTATGAAGCAGACTGACATTCCTATTTGGGAACGTTATACCCTAACCATTGAAGAAGCGTCAAAATATTTTCGTATTGGCGAAAACAAGCTACGACGCTTGGCAGAGGAAAATAAAAATGCAAATTGGCTGATTATGAATGGCAATCGTATTCAGATTAAACGAAAACAATTTGAAAAAATTATAGATACATTGGACGCAATCTAGCGTCGCCAAAGGGTCTTGTATATGATAAAATAGTATTAAGTCGTATCAAGGCTCTTTCCATAAAGGAAAGGAGCAAATGCCATGTCAGAAAAAAGACGTGACAATAAAGGTCGAATCTTAAAGACTGGAGAGAGCCAACGAAAAGACGGAAGATACTTATACAAATATATAGATTCATTTGGAGAACCGCAATTTGTTTACTCGTGGAAACTTGTGGCTACAGACCGAGTACCAGCAGGAAAGCGTGATTGTATCTCACTTAGAGAGAAAATCGCAGAGTTACAGAAAGACATTCATGATGGTATTGATGTTGTAGGAAAGAAAATGACACTCTGCCAGCTTTACGCAAAACAGAACGCTCAAAGACCAAAGGTTAGAAAAAACACTGAAACTGGACGCAAATATCTTATGGATATTTTGAAGAAAGACAAGTTAGGTGTAAGAAGTATTGACAGTATTAAGCCATCAGACGCTAAAGAATGGGCTATTAGAATGAGTGAAAATGGTTATGCTTATCAAACCATCAATAACTACAAACGTTCTTTAAAGGCTTCATTCTATATTGCTATACAAGATGATTGTGTTCGGAAGAATCCATTTGACTTTCAACTGAAAGCAGTTCTTGATGATGATACTGTCCCTAAGACCGTACTAACAGAAGAACAGGAAGAAAAACTGTTAGCCTTTGCAAAAGCTGATAAAACCTACAGCAAAAATTATGATGAAATTCTGATACTCTTAAAAACAGGTCTTCGTATTTCAGAGTTTGGTGGTTTGACACTTCCAGATTTAGATTTTGAGAATCGTCTTGTCAATATAGACCATCAGCTATTGAGAGATACTGAAATTGGGTACTACATTGAAACACCAAAGACCAAAAGTGGCGAACGTCAAGTTCCTATGGTTGAAGAAGCCTATCAAGCATTTAAGCGAGTGTTAGCGAATCGAAAGAATGATAAGCGTGTTGAGATTGATGGATATAGTGATTTCCTCTTTCTTAATAGAAAGAACTATCCAAAAGTGGCAAGTGATTACAACGGCATGATGAAAGGTCTTGTTAAGAAATACAATAAGTATAACGAGGATAAATTGCCACACATCACTCCACATAGTTTGCGACATACATTCTGTACCAACTATGCAAATGCAGGAATGAATCCAAAGGCATTACAGTACATTATGGGACATGCTAATATAGCCATGACGCTGAACTATTACGCACATGCAACATTCGATTCTGCAATGGCAGAAATGAAACGCTTGAATAAAGAGAAGCAACAGGAGCGTCTTGTTGCTTAGTAGTACAAATGAATTTACTACTTATTTACCACTTCTGACAGCTAAGACATGAGGAAATATGCAAAGAAACGTGAAGTATCTTCCTACAGTAAAAATACTCGAAAGCACATAGAATAAGGCTTTACGAGCATTTAAGAAAATATAAAAAGATAATTAGAAATTTATACTTTGTTTGATAATAAACATATACACCTAATAAACATGCTTTTGGCTATTTTTTCATTTATTTTCATAACTTTAAAACACACCACACTTTTTAACATGCAAATCGCGTGTTAATAACTAAATTGTTTTAGAATAATAACTTAATATCTATAAAGTACGATTTAAAAATTTTAAATAAACTTTAAAGTTCGCTTATTTAAGCAAATACTTCTACATAAATACATGTTCCTTTCAGCTCTGATACCTTTACCATACCACCAATCGCTAAGTTATCTTTAGAATAAACAGTTACTCTTTTTGAATTTAAATCCATAACATATTTACCATTTCCATTATTTTTTATAATTGTACCAGTTTTATTAATAAACTTATCTAACATTTTTTCCCTTGACTTTCTTCCTAGCTCTCTCGACATAATAATTATAATATCAATAACTATCAAACTTGGTATTAATCCAAATCTAAATGATGTAAGAAGTATAACTACACCAGCACCAATAAAACTATTTATAACACCAAATGTTAAAGTATTACCAGTTACAAAAGGGTCGTTACTCTTACTTTCAAAGTAAGACACGATAACTGTAATAATACCACCTATAACACCAATATATGAAAATATTATTGCTTCAGTAGTACCTACAAAATATTCATTTATGAATAAGAAAATAAATGCAGATACGACTGTGGTGATAAAAATGGAAATAAAATCTTTCTTTCTTAAATAACTCAGCTTTTCTTCTCTGTTCTTCATTAAAATCACTCCTTATACAATATATTTATGTTTATCACTATAACATACAAATTTTTATAAACAAATAATCGACAACACAATACTCTCATCTTATTTATCCTGAATTAAAATAAAAATCTATATCACGACAAAAGTTATACTCCAAATCGATAAAATTCAGATTGTATTTATTCGTTTCCCTTAAGAGTTGGTTTTTATTAAATTCTCCACATTTTTAAATTATCCAGAAACAAAACATATATTTAAAAGATCTTTTATAATATTAATCCACCCCACTTTACCTCTTTATTTGGGTTTTAATACAGTGTCAATACTTTTTGCTGTAATTTCCTCTACCAACTTTCACCATACAACAACACATATCTACGACTTTCTTATAAAAAAATGAATATACTCTGTTCAAAAAAATCTTTAGTCATACTTTAGACTATATTATATTTTAAAACATTAAATTTTTTTCTTAATCTTTCTTATATTATCAATCTTTTATTTCACATTTAAAAAATAATTCTCCATGACAAACTCCTAATACCTCTGCTAATTTGATCGCTTTAGCAATAGATGGTATTAATACTCCTCTCTCAATATTACTAATATACTGTTGAGAAAAATCTGCCAACTTTGCCAATTTCAACTGAGTATACCCCCTTTCTTTTCTGATAACAGAAACACTATTACAAACCTGAAATTTTTCCAAAATATGTCCTCCTAAACTTTATTAAGTATATTATAAACTTTTACTCTAAAAAAATACAACCAAAAATTGTAAAATTAAAAATTGTATTTTATTATTTTCAAAGATATGTAAATTACGATGTAATAAAGCACGGTTTCAAAATTTCGAAAGTAAAGTAAAACAATGTAGGTAAATACACATTTACGTTGGTTGTAAAAAAGCAAAGGTTCTACTGTAAGCACTGCAACTCTACTTTTACAGATGAAACATCTATCACAGATAAAAGATAATACATATCAAATAATGTGAAAAAATCTATAAAATTAAATCTATGTTAAACAATATCTATGGATTTAATAGCAAAAGAACAAAATGTATCTACTTATACAATTATCAGAGTTCTTCATTCGACAGAACAGAAAAAAGAAAATACTATTTTCCTACTGTGCTTGGAATAGACGCACCCGAGGGCATTAAAAATTCAATTAGTTAGCATAGTTGATTCCTCTATGAGTGTAAATATTATGGATATAGAGTCAGGATGTATCTTTGATATACTTACTGACAGAAGTCAAAGGTACTTGTTGGAATACTTTAATTTATTTCCTTTAAAGGCTAGAAATATAGTATAATCCGTAACAACAGACATTTATACACCGTATATTTACTTGTCAAAAAAAGTATTTCCCAATGCTAAAATAGTAATTGATAAATTTCATATCGTTCAGTTGCTTACCAGTGATTTATACAAACTTATAATCAATGAAATGAAGGTCTTAGACACAAAATCAGTTGAATACAAAAGGTTAAAACACTACTGGAATATTGTACTTGCAAAGAAATGGTAATTAAATAATGTACAATTTTACAAAAACAAGTATTCTAAAAATGTAACCGACTCATTGGATATATTGGACCATATTATGAATAGTAACGATAGTTTGAAGGTATGGAAGCCCTCTTTCAAATATCAGTTTACTAGTCCTAAAATACTAGTCAAGACTAAAATGAATAGGCAAGGCCTAGTCTTGACATATATTTTAGGACAAGTACCGATATTTTTGCAAGAGTGGCAAAAAAGTGTACAAATTGATATTGCAATTTACGGGAAAATATTATTTTATACTTAATATAAATAATATTCACTAATTGTGGTATAATTACAAATATATACAGCGAAAGGAGTATTAATATATGATTTTTAAAGGATGTGCAATTAGACTTGTTACACCATTTTCTGATACGAATGAAGTAGACTTTGATAAACTAGAAAAATTATTGGACAAGCAACTAGGACTCGGTGCTGCTGCAATAATAGTAGGCGGAAACAACGGAGAGTTTTTGACTATGTCAGAT
>OGTS01000404.1_pt1 | contig 9700 bp, 8 predicted proteins | sample 1574681 | NCBI WGS metagenome assembly OGTS01 (sample SAMN03295829, study PRJEB24534) | human gut metagenome | isolation source: fecal sample 4 from infant 4 | host: Homo sapiens | place: USA: Pittsburgh, PA | collected 2014-07 | reverse complement strand
CACCAGTACCGGGAAGGTCATCCACAGGGATAACATGATCCCCTGCCCATCGCCCGTGGCGCTGAAGCTTACGGTTTGCAAAATTGCGCCGTTCCAGTGCGGAATCAGAAAAAGTGCCATAAAAATAAGCGAGATGATGAAGGGATAAACCAGGGTGCTCATCACCCGCATTATCAAACGCTGTCCGAAACGGACGATAAACATCAGCCCGAGGATCAGAACGATGGCCACCAGCGACCGGGGAGGCTCGGCCATTGCCAACTGGTGGGTGATAAAGCTCTGCGCGGTGTTGGTGATAGCCACCGCATACATAATCAGAATGGTATAGACGGCGAAGAAATAGATGACGGTAAATACTTTTCCCGCCAGCGCGCCAAAATGCTCGCCAATAACATCGGTAATACTGCTTTCCGGCGTATTGGAAGAGTAAATGAATCTCGCCAGACCGCGGTGAGCCAGATAAGTAATAGGAAAAGCGAGGACAAAAACAATCAGAAGCGGCCAGAAGCCGCCAATTCCGGCATTAATCGGCAGAAACAGCACCCCGGCGCCAATGGCGGTACCGAACAGGCCAAGGACCCAAACGGTATCTTCGCTATGCCACTTTGCGGGATCGGAATATCCTTTATTGATAATTATATTTTCAGTATTCATCGGTCAGGTTCTCTCTATGCATGACGCGAAAGCGCGTATGTTTTCGTTATGAGTCAGAACGCTTGTCATACCGAGGGCTTGTAGGGTAGGTAAGATGGCCCCCTTGTTATTGTCGATAGCGCTCAACCATTACGGCCAAACCAGACGATGTCTTCATAGACATCGGGTGATGTATCTCCTTCCGTGCTGATTAACAGAACCTGTGCATCGGCATTCAGGCGCAGCGATTCGGCAAGCTCGCGATACGCCGGTTGAGTCATCAGCGCATAAAGCACTCCTGTGCCAATAGCGCCGGATTCCCCGGAGACAAAAGGTTCGTCAGTACCTGGTCGCGGAGCGGCCAACAGGCGCATGCCGTTGGCCGCCAGACAATCGTCGGCGGAAATAAAACAGGTGGCATGGTCGCGGAGCATTGGCCAGCTGGTGATGTTAGGTTCACCACAGGCAAGCCCGGCCATCAGAGTTGACATATCCCCGCCGACGCTGTGCGGCAGTCCGTCATTAATGGTTGCCGAGCGATACAGGCAGTTCGCCTTGTGCGGCTCAACGATGATGATGGTGGGAGCCTGCTGCTGCATCTTTTCGATGAAATATCCCATGATGCTACCGGCAAACGACCCGACCCCGGCTTGTAAAAACAGATGCGTCGGCATCGGCGCTCCGCTTTCTGCCAGCTGCTGCCAGATTTCAACAGCGAGGGTCATATAGCCTTGCATGATCCATGTGGGGATCTGCTCGTAGCCCTGCCAGGCGGTATCCTGGAGTAGAACCCATCCCTGCTCGCGCGCGGTTTTGGCCGCCAGCCGAACTGTGTCGTCGTAGTTCAGTTCAGTAATCGTGCATTCGGCGCCATGCCGGCGAATATTCTGCGCGCGTACCGGCGACGAGCCCTTTGGCATATACACCACCGCACGCAGCCCAAGCTGCTCAGCCGCCCACGCCACGCCACGTCCGTGGTTACCGTCGGTAGCAGTCACAAATACGATGTCCTTGATACGCGCCTTAATCACTGGTGAATTAAGCTCGGCAAAGCTCAACGTATTAATATCTCGCTCAAGCAGAGCGGCGAGATATTTCCCCATCGCATAGGACCCGCCGAGTCCTTTAAACGCATTCAAACCGAATCGCTGCGCTTCATCTTTTATATGGATCGATCCCAGCCCCAGCCGCTGGCTTAAAAATTCCAGCTTACGCAGCGGCGTGACCCGGTAATCAGGAAATTTTTGATGGAATGCCAGCACTTCGTTCCCCACGCTTTCATTCAGCAGACTCAAGTCTGCTCCCTGGCCATAGGGCTGCCGCCGGGCGTTAAGTTGAAATTTAATTGTGTCCACTATTCAGGCACCTCTATTTTCATATCGTCCTGCGACGATAACGTTATTTGCGACCATTCCGCCTAAACGACGGGTGCACGGATCCGTGCGGCCTGAGACAGGACGGTCGCTTTAAATTGGTTAAGTCAGAATGTGAGAGGCTTTTTGTCGCGATATACCGCTTTCCCACTGCCTGTGATGGTACACTGCGCCCGGCGGTTAATTGGCGCAAAGTTGCCCATCGCGCCGCAATTTTCACTCTGTTTTATCATTCTCACGCAACAACGTTGCATTAGTGAGGTTGATCACAGGCTTGCAGGACGAGATATATGATGAAACTTGACGCATGGGATAAAAAAATTCTTACGCTCTTGCAGCGTAATAATCGCTTGTCGCAACGGGAGATCGCCGATCGGATCAGCCTGTCTCCTTCGGCAGTCAATCGGCGTATCGCTGCACTGGAGGATGCAGGAGTGATTAAAGGCAGTGTTAGCTTAGTGGACGCCAGTAAAGTGGGAAGACCGATCACCATTATGGTGCAGGTGACCATTGAGAATGAACGTCTCGATCTGCTTGAGGAGGATAAACAGCGTTTCGTAACCTGTCCGCAAGTGCAGCAGGTCTACTATGTCACTGGCGACTTCGATTTTCTGCTCGTGATCAACGTCCGTGATATGGCGGAATACGAAGCGCTAACCCGTGAACTCTTTTTTGCCTCGGGAAATATCAAGTCTTTCCGGACCATCGTGTCGATGCAAAATGCGAAGCAGGAAATGACGGTCATTATCGAGTAAGTCGTGTAAAAGTCGACATGGGGAGCCAAAGAACGCCCCGGAGGTGTATTTATTTCCGAAATCCACCCTTCCCTGTGCGAAATCTACTTGTCTGATGGAAGATGACAGGTAACATAGATATCCCCCCGCTGTTGGGGGAAGAGACTTTTTTATTGGACTACATAGAGAGATTATTATGAGCGTTGTGCCTGTAGCCGACGTACTCCAGGGCCGCGTTGCCGTTGACAGCGAAGTCACGGTCCGCGGATGGGTGCGTACCCGCCGAGATTCTAAAGCTGGCTTTTCATTCCTCGCCGTCTATGACGGTTCCTGCTTTGATCCTGTACAGGCCGTTATTAATAATTCTCTGCCCAATTACAATCAGGAAGTGCTGCGTCTGACCACCGGTTGCTCGGTGATTGTCACCGGTAAAGTCGTGGCTTCCCAGGGCCAGGGTCAAAGCTTTGAGATCCAGGCGACCAGCGTGGAAGTCACCGGCTGGGTGGAAGACCCGGACACCTACCCGATGGCGGCCAAGCGCCACAGCATCGAGTATCTGCGTGAAGTAGCGCACCTGCGTCCGCGCACCAACCTGATTGGCGCGGTAGCTCGCGTGCGTCATACCCTGGCGCAGGCGCTGCACCGATTCTTCGACGAACAGGGCTTCTTCTGGGTTTCCACCCCGCTGATCACCGCTTCCGATACCGAAGGCGCCGGCGAAATGTTCCGCGTGTCGACGCTGGATCTGGAAAACCTGCCGCGTAACGATCAGGGCAAAGTCGACTTCGATAAAGACTTCTTTGGTAAAGAGTCGTTCCTGACCGTATCCGGCCAGCTGAACGGCGAGACCTATGCCTGCGCACTGTCGAAAATCTACACCTTCGGCCCAACCTTCCGCGCCGAAAACTCCAACACCAGCCGCCACCTGGCGGAGTTCTGGATGCTGGAGCCGGAAGTCGCCTTCGCGAGCCTGAACGATGTTGCTGGTCTGGCGGAAGCGATGCTCAAGTACGTCTTCAAGGCGGTACTGGAAGAGCGTGCGGATGACATGCAGTTCTTCGCCGAGCGCGTAGACAAAGACGCTATCGACCGTCTGCAGCGTTTCGTCTCCGCTGATTTTGCTCAGGTGGATTACACCGATGCCGTCACTATCCTGGAAAACTGCGGCAAGCAGTTTGAGAACCCGGTTTACTGGGGCGTGGATCTCTCCTCCGAGCACGAGCGTTATCTGGCTGAAGAACACTTCAAAGCGCCGGTCGTGGTGAAAAACTATCCGAAAGACATTAAGGCCTTCTACATGCGCCTTAACGAAGACGGTAAAACCGTCGCGGCAATGGACGTGCTGGCGCCGGGCATCGGCGAGATCATCGGTGGTTCCCAGCGTGAGGAGCGTCTCGACGTGCTGGACGCGCGTATGGCAGAGATGGGGCTCAACAAAGAAGACTACTGGTGGTATCGCGACCTGCGCCGCTACGGCACCGTACCGCACTCCGGCTTCGGTCTGGGCTTCGAACGTCTGATCGCTTACGTCACCGGCGTGCAGAACGTCCGCGATGTCATTCCGTTCCCGCGTACCCCGCGCAACGCGACATTCTAAATTTTTCTGACATCAACCTGAAAGGCCAGCGCAAGCTGGCCTTTTTTTATGTCAATTACTGTTAGCAAAATTCAACAAACTTAAACATCAAGGCCTGGAAATCACATTTATGTTACGCACTATTTCGGTGCACACCGGTGATGCAGATCGCACTTTATGTTCATATCAGAGCAAAACCCCTGATAAAATTGCTCATTTTTTAACCATTCGCCGCACATCTTGCCAAGACAGAGGCTGAATAAAAAGAAGACGAATTCAACACATAAAATGAACGAATTGCCGCTTATCCAAATTAATCATAAATAATTCATATAGATAGATAAGCAATGGCGTTTTACCTCATCAGGTGGAACGGAATTTTGATTAAGTTCACAAAGTTCCTCAAAATACACATTTAGTTACATGATTTTTCGTTTTGTTACTCATATGAGATATTCGTAGCATTTTCCGGCTAGCGAAACGTTGTCGCGGATGGAAAGATGCATTCAGACACCAACCTCTCATCAATGGTTCTGTAAGTTTTTATTGACAGAACTTATTGACGGCAGTGGCACGTGTTCATATAAAAAATATTAATGAGGGTAATAAATAATGATGAAGCGCAATATTCTGGCAGTGGTGATCCCTGCCCTGCTGGTAGCCGGTGCAGCCAACGCTGCAGAAATCTATAACAAAAACGGCAACAAACTGGACTTCTATGGGAAAATGGTCGGCGAGCACGTCTGGACCACCAATGGCGACACCAGCAGCGACGATACCACCTATGCCCGTATCGGCCTGAAAGGCGAAACTCAGATCAACGACCAGCTGACCGGTTACGGCCAGTGGGAATACAACATGGATGCGTCCAACGTTGAAGGTTCCCAGCCGACGAAAACCCGTCTGGCGTTCGCGGGTCTGAAAGCGGGTGAATACGGTTCATTCGACTACGGCCGTAACTACGGCGCGATCTACGATGTCGAAGCAGCAACCGATATGCTGGTTGAATGGGGCGGCGACGGCTGGAACTACACCGACAACTACATGACCGGCCGTACCAACGGCGTGGCAACCTACCGTAACTCTGACTTCTTTGGTCTGGTTGACGGCCTGAGCTTCGCGCTGCAGTACCAGGGTAAAAACGACCACGACCGTGCGGTTCGCAAGCAGAATGGCGACGGCTTCAGCACCGCAGCCACTTACGCGTTCGACAACGGTATCGCACTGTCTGCAGGCTACTCCGGCTCCAACCGTAGCGTCGATCAGAAAGCTGACGGCAATGGCGACAAAGCCGAAGCCTGGGCAACCTCTGCAAAATATGACGCCAACAACGTCTATGCAGCGGTCATGTACTCTCAGACCTACAACATGACTCCGGAAGAAGATAACCACTTCGCGGGCAAAACCCAGAACTTTGAAGCTGTCGTACAGTATCAGTTCGACTTCGGCCTGCGTCCGTCCATCGGTTACGTGCAGACCAAAGGTAAAGACCTGCAGTCACGTGCTGGCTTCTCCGGCGGCGATGCGGATCTGGTTAAATACATCGAAGTGGGTACCTGGTACTACTTCAACAAGAACATGAACGTCTACGCTGCGTATAAATTCAACCAGCTGGACGACAACGATTACACCAAAGCGGCTGGCGTAGCCACCGACGACCAGGCGGCCGTGGGTATCGTTTACCAGTTCTAATCTGCAGTACACCCCTTCGTGATATGCCTTCAAAGCAGGACTTCGGTCCTGCTTTTCTGTATTCGTGAGGCAAAGATCGTATCTTTCGAAAACCTTCTCGCTTTTTGTCGCAAACGGTTGGCAATTCGTTATTCTCCCGTTAACCTGATAGCGGATTTCCCTTCAGTAATCACAATGGAACCTCGTCATGTTTGAGAACATTACCGCCGCCCCAGCCGACCCGATTTTAGGTCTGGCCGATCTGTTTCGTGCCGATGACCGCCCTGAAAAAATTAACCTCGGAATTGGTGTTTACAAGGATGAAACCGGTAAAACACCCGTTCTGACCAGCGTCAAGAAAGCAGAGCAGTACCTGCTGGAAAATGAAACGACTAAAAACTATCTGGGCATCGATGGTATTCCTGAATTTGGTCGCTGCACCCAGGAGCTGCTGTTCGGTAAAGGCAATGCGATTATCGCTGATAAACGCGCCCGTACTGCGCAGACCCCAGGCGGTACTGGCGCTCTGCGTGTCGCGGCTGACTTCCTCGCCAAAAACACCGACGTGAAACGCGTGTGGGTGAGCAACCCAAGCTGGCCGAACCACAAGAGCGTGTTTACCTCTGCCGGGCTGGAAGTGCGCGAATATACCTACTACGACGCCGCTAACCATGCGCTGGACTTTGAGGGTCTGCTGGCCAGCCTGACCGAAGCCCAGGCCGGCGACGTGGGGCTGTTCCACGGCTGCTGCCACAACCCGACCGGTATCGATCCGACGCTCGACCAGTGGCAGCAGCTGGCGCAGCTGTCAGTGGAAAAAGGCTGGCTCCCGCTGTTTGATTTCGCCTACCAGGGCTTCGCCCGCGGTCTGGAAGAAGATGCTGAAGGGCTGCACGCCTTTGCTGCGCTGCACAAAGAGCTGCTGGTCGCCAGCTCCTACTCGAAAAACTTTGGCCTGTACAACGAGCGCGTCGGCGCCTGCACACTGGTCGCCGCCGATCAGGAGACCGTGGACCGCGCGTTCAGTCAGATGAAATCGGTGATCCGCGCCAACTACTCCACCCCGCCTGCGCATGGCGCCTCCGTGGTCGCCACCATTCTGAGCAACGATGCGCTGCGAGCAATCTGGGAGCAGGAGCTGACCGATATGCGCCAGCGCATCCAGCGTATGCGCCTGCTGTTCGTCAACACCCTGCAGGAGAAAGGCGCGAGCCGCGACTTCAGCTTTATCAGCCAGCAGAACGGCATGTTCTCATTCAGCGGCCTGACTAAAGAGCAGGTGCTGCGCCTGCGTGAAGAGTTCGCCATCTATGCGGTTGCTTCCGGACGTATCAACGTGGCCGGGATGACGCCTGACAATATGGCGCCGCTGTGCGAAGCCATCGTCGCAGTACTGTAAGCGACAGCGTGCTCTAAGCGAGATAAAAGAAAAAGGCCGCGAATGCGGCCTTTTTTATGTGTTCGCGTCATGTCTGTTACCAGACCGGCATCTCATCCTGCAGGAACGGGTTGTTACGACGTTCCTCACCCAGCGTCGACAGCGGACCATGGCCGGGAATAAAGGTCACGTCATCGCCCAGCGGCAACAGCTTATCCTTAATGGCCGCAATCAACTGTCCATGGTCGCCGCGTGGAAAATCGCTGCGCCCCACCCCGCCTTTAAAAATCACGTCTCCGGAAATGAGCAATCGGGAAGCGTCATCAAAGAAGACCACGTGACCCGGCGTATGGCCCGGACAGTGCAGTACCTGCAGCGCCACATTCCCTACATTGACCACATCGCCTTCATTGAGCCAGCGATCCGGACGCAGCGGCTGGCAATCCTCCAGGCCGAACATCCGGCTTTGCGCCGGCAATCCTTCCAGCCAGAACTCATCTTCTTTTTCCGGACCAATAACCGGTACGCCATAATGCTGCGCCAGTTCCGCAGCGGCGCCGACGTGATCGAGATGGCCATGCGTCAGCAGGATCTGCATCAGCGTGACGCCCGCCTCCGCCACCACCGCTTTGATACGTTCAGCATCGCCGCCAGGATCGACCAGCGCCGCCAGGCGGGTTTGTTCGCACCAGATGAGAGAACAGTTCTGCGCGAACGCGGTAACCGGAATAATACGATAGTTCATGACGCTCCTTTCGTTACCAGTGCCTTACGGGACCGGTATCAATATGCACAAAGTTACTACGTGGGTAATATCCTACACCACCTGCGCGCATAGATAACGCCGCTTTGCGAATATTGCTTAACGAAATACCTTCAATATGGAAATCCATTGCCTGCCCCTTGGTGTGATAGCTGTGTTTTGCCACACCACGGCTTCGTGCGCGAAGCTCATCATTGGTATCGAGGGAACGATAACCAGAAATAAGCTGGACAGGTTTGTTGGTGCCAAGCAATCCCTGCAACCGATAAAGATGATCGAACAGATTTGGATCGATGGACTTAATTTTATTCGCGCGGTAATCACGGAAAAAATGATTAAGTCTTGCTAATTCATCCTGAATATAGCCTCTGCCATCGAAAAACTCCGCCTTGAGCGATTCACCGGTATGCAGGTTATTCAGCGTCAAAATACGCGGACGGGGGGTCGAGAGGGTGGCAAATGCCGGCGCAGGGAGAATGGCGGCAGCACCCAGCGCAGCACCACCCAACGCCAGCAATCTGCGGCGATTAGCGTCAAATTTGTCCATGATAATCAGGTCTACAGTCAATGAATCGTTATATACTTTTTCCGCATCGCGCGAGGCTAACCGCCAGCTCGCCATCGCTCGCCACAGCCGTGATGCTGTCCGGCAAAGGAGAGCGTTCGCGATGACCGCGCTACGCATTGAGCGGAATGATATGTATATGCACTTCTGGCGCACGAAAGGCACCTTACCGGGCATTATTGCCAACGTCAAGGCAGCCTCACCCCAGGAAAATCGGGCGCTGCAGAGGAGCAGCGCCCTTTTTTACCCAGTGCTAGGACAACAAAATCCATTGAACTACTTCATTTACCTGATTAATTGTTCAGCTTTCGTCAGAATTTGTGCACTGGATCGCGCGGTGAGATCGTAATTGTAAATATCTGTTCGATATTGTGTACGTCCATCAGCGTCCACAAAAGCCGTTAAGTAATATAAATTCACCGGTATATTTTGCCGAATATTGACATAGCGCGTATCCCCTTGCTTCAGGGCATCGGAAATACGCGTGTCGTTCCAGCCCGCATCCTGCAGCAACATATTGGCCAGCTCCGAGGCCTTATTGACGCGTACGCAGCCGGAGCTGAGCGCGCGAACATCTTTCTGGAACAGATTATGGTTCGGCGTATCGTGCAGATAAATAGCATCTGAACTCGGCATATTAAACTTGTAGCGGCCCAGTGAGTTACGCGCTCCAGGCGCCTGCTGAAAACGGAACGGTAAATTATTCTCGGTGATGGTCGACCAGTCGACCCGATAAGGATCGATGGTCTCTTTACTGTTCCAGCCGCGCATCACGGTGTAGCCATGCTGCTCCAGATAGCCTGGATTGTTACGCACCTTCGGCAGGATATCTTTGCGCGCCAGCGTCGGCGGCACGTTCCACGGTGGATTGACCACCACGTTGTTCAGCGCGCTGCTCATCATTGGCGTTTTGCGGTCCGGACGCCCGACGATCACCCGCGAGGCCAGCACCTGGCTGCCATCCTGGTAATAGACCAGCGAGAAAGCGGGAATATTCACCATAATGC
>OGTS01000401.1_pt1 | contig 9916 bp, 5 predicted proteins | sample 1574681 | NCBI WGS metagenome assembly OGTS01 (sample SAMN03295829, study PRJEB24534) | human gut metagenome | isolation source: fecal sample 4 from infant 4 | host: Homo sapiens | place: USA: Pittsburgh, PA | collected 2014-07 | reverse complement strand
CCAGATGGTCAGTGGCAAAACTATCGAGTATTCAGTGAACGTCAGCCAGGCCAGTATCAACCTTGACGTCAGCAATCGCCCCATCGGCTCCCTGCTATACAGCTACGGAGGGATGATTATCACTAATAACGAACGCTGGGAGATCGCCTGCAGCGGCAGCGAGCCCGGCGGGTTTCAGAGCATCGGCGGCTCACGGGTTGGCCCGGCGGGAGACGGCAAGCCCGGGGATATCTACAGCATCGACCGCCTGCCGGGCATTGGCTACAGCTTCCAGATGGGGGAACAGGATGGCATTAATTTCGATCCCCTGTTCACGGCCTGGCCCTCAGCGCCGGTATTTTCCGGCCAGCGCGCATTTCAGGCGGAAAATAAAAAACCGACCATCTATTTCTGGCGGATTGCCGATAACGGCGGTCTACCGCCGCCGGGCGAGTATTGCCTTAACGATTACCTTGGCGATATTTATCTTGGCGGAGTACAGGCGATGCGCTTTAGCGTCAGTGGGCTCTGTATTCAGGTCAAATCACCCACCTGCAAGATTACTGACGACAGTAAAAACATTAACGTCTTCCTCGGGCGGCATAACAAAACCGCGTTTACCGGGCTCAACAGCACCACCGCCCCGGTTCCTTTTAACATCAACCTGACGAACTGTGAAAATGTCGGCAGCGTGTTTATGCAGTTTAACGCGACGGTGGACAGCGCTGTCGCCGCCAACGAGGTGATTAAAATCGATGACCAACCTGAAGGCGCATCCGGACTTGGCGTGCAAATCCTCAGCGCCGGCGGCGCGCTGGTGCCGCTAAACCAGGTGAGCCAGGTCTGGTCCGGGAATAAAGGCAGTCAGACGAACTATCGTTTATCCTATCAGGCCCGCTATATCCAGACGCAGCCCGCAGTGACTGCGGGCGAGGCGAACGCCAGCGCGACCTTCGTGGTGACTTATAACTGATCGGCCTGACGGCGTGGCGTCGTCAGGCATGCGCCAGTAAAGGAAACATCAACTTCCTGTCTTTAAACAGGTTTTCCTTCTGGTCATAGACGAAGAGGATATCTTCTCCCTCTATCTTCTCATACTCGCCGAGCCGGTCTTCATTAGGGGTAAAACCGAGGATGGCCTGGTAAACATGGTCATCGGCCAGTTCGTTGACCAGCGTCGACAGGCTCTTACCCTCCTCGCAGAAGAGGTCAAAGCAGATCAGCACCGGACCGTTTTGCATGGCGATGACCACTGCCTCATTTTTTGCCGAGTAATAAACAAAATGCTTCATAAAGGCTGAGCAGTAAAACATCAGCAGGCCAAAGTTATGCTCCACCCGCAGCGGTGAGAACGGGTTGGATTTTTCATAGTAATGGCGGAGCAGGGCGACATCGTCAGCGCTGTCCATATCCAGTTTACGAAAATCACCGGCTCGCGGGGAAACCGGCATAATATATTGATGCTCTTCGCTGCGGGTGAAGCCAAATTTGGGGTAAAAATCCACCGTGGTGGGATTGGCGAATAAAAAGAAGGCGTCCGCCTCCTGCTGCCAGTCCTGCAGGATGTGATGGATAAGCTGGCCGGCTAATCCCTTATTACGGTGGTCCGGTTCGGTCATCACGGTGCCAATCTGAATATAACGCCGGGGCTCGCCCTGCCAGCGCAGGTCGATGATATTGGCCGAGGCGTTAGCGATAACTTTATTGCGTTCGACAAAGGCGTAGGGGATATAGGCGTCGGTCCAGTAACCTTGCTGATACCACTCTTCAAAAGACAGATCAAAAGTCTTAACGGCAAGGTCAATGAAGCTTTTTCTTAATGGGCTATTTTCTCTGACTTGCTTCACTAATTGATAATTCATTGTCATAGTTCCTTCTCACTATGGCTTCTGAAAGCGGCGACGTCGGCAAAGGCACTTGCGTCGAATGAGCGCTGTAAACGTAGCATATCTGGGAAAAGGATCCGCAATGTCGATGCTTAACCTTTGCCCCAGTCACAAATAACCGCATGCTGGCCATATCAGACCGGGCTGAACGGCCTGTTTGCGTTTGCTATCGCCATAATAGAGCGTGAGTAAACGAGGCACTGGTCGAGAGGCTGAGGCAAATGTACTGGCGATTTTATCGACAATCGGCCGCGCCGTAGAGGTTAGGTTTATTTATTTATGCATTAAACAGGAAATTTTACGCGATCTGCCTAATAATAGAGTAGCCGTCATCGCAAGGGCTGAAATTACTCAAGGAGCGACGTATAATAACGCCCTTTGTGTCTGAGTATTACCGCACGAATTGGAAAAATATAACATGCAGGATCCGCTACTTTATTTCGCGGTTTTTGCTCAGCTATTATTGAGTGAATTAACAGGATTACTATGTCAAATTTACCCAAATTTTCCCGCGCGCTTTTGCACCCGCGTTACTGGCTGTTGTGGCTGGGAATTGGCTTTTTGTGGCTGCTGGTGCAATTACCGTATCCGGTGATCTACCGTCTGGGAACGGCGCTTGGGCGGCTGGCAATGCGGGTGATGAAAAGCCGCGCGCGGATTGCCAGACGTAATCTCGAACTCTGCTTTCCCGAGATGAGCGCCGCCGACCGCGAGGCGCTGCTGGTGAAAAACTTTGAATCGCTGGGCATGGGGCTGATGGAGACCGGCATGGCCTGGTTCTGGCCGACGCACCGGGTGGCGCGCTGGACCGAGACCAGCGGCGTTAACGAGGTGGTGGAGCTTCTGGAACAAAAGCAGGGCATCTTACTGATCGGTATTCATTTTCTGACCCTCGAAATGGGGGCGCGAATGTATGGCATGTTTACCCCGGGCATTGGCGTCTACCGGCCCAATGATAACCCGCTGATTGACTGGCTGCAGACCTGGGGACGCTTGCGTTCGAACAAGACCATGCTGGATCGAAAAAATCTGAAAGGGATGGTCAGGGCGCTGAAAGAGGGGGAGATCCTCTGGTACGCGCCAGATCACGATTACGGCCCGGCCAGCAGCGTTTTTGCCCCGCTGTTTGCCGTCGAGCAGGCGGCGACCACCACCGGCACCTGGATGCTGGCGAAAATGTCCGGGGCGACGATTGTGCCGTTTGTTCCGCGGCGCAAGCCCAACGGCATAGGGTATGAATTGATCTCTCTGACGCCAGAGCGCACGCCGCCGCTGGCGAGCGCCGAGGTCACGGCGGCCTGGATGAATCAGATTATCGAACAGTGCATCCTGATGGCGCCCGAGCAATATATGTGGCTGCACCGGCGTTTTAAGACTCGCCCGGAAGGGGTACCGCCGCGTTACTGAACGCTTCGGCCGAAAAATAAGCGCATCGGTAGCACGCTCAGTAAATCGCCGTCTATACTGAAAGAGCCTGACTGAAGGCTAATTCCAAGGAGATTGCAGGATGAAAAAAGTGATAGTCGCGTTAGCCCTTTCCGCCGTTGCATTTGGCGCGTCCGCCGCACAGTTGATCACCAAAGAAGAAGTGAAACACTTCAAACTGACCAAGGTCGGACCGATCTCGGTAGGGCCGTCCGGTGGCGAGTTCTCTTCACCTTCCGATCTGCACGATCAGCTCTCTAAGCTGGCCGATGAGAAAGGCGGAAAATATTACGTGATTACCGCCGCGCGCGAGCATGGTCCAAACTTCGAAGCCACAGCGGAAGTGTATAAATAACCTTTTTAAAAGCGTGCCGTAGCGGCGCGCGACGCATTGAGCCTGGAGCGCGTTAAGCCTCCGGGCTCATTTTTTTTCTGCCATCGGAATTGCCTTAGGCAATTGCGGCAGCGGAAATGCGTTTTTATCGCTATATATAAATTTCATGATCACGATGTTAATGAATTATTGCTTTTTATTGTTGATAAAAAGCCAATTCTGACCTAATGCCTGAGGGAGTGACCCCTGGCAAAAATAGGTAGGACAAATGTGTTATCATCGCGCCTTTCCCTTTTTGTCTGGGGCTTTCTTGTATGCTACAACCTGTTGTTCGCGTCGGTGAATGGCTGGTAACCCCCTCTGTAAACCAAATCAGCAGGAAGGGGCGCCAGCTTACCCTTGAACCGCGTTTAATCGATCTTCTGGTCTTTTTTGCCCGCCATCCGGGGGAAGTGCTTAGCCGGGACGAGCTTATCGAAAACGTCTGGACCCGGAACGTTGTGACCAGCCACGTCGTCACGCAGAGTATTTCCGAACTGCGCAAGTCGCTCAAAGACGGCGACGACGTTAGCCTTGAGTACATCGCGACGGTACCCAAACGGGGGTATAAGCTCATGGTGCCGGTGATCTGGTGCACCGAGGAGGGGGAGGAACTCGCCCCGCAGGTGGAGGCGCTGACGCCTTCGTCGTCGACCGCTATTCCCGTGCCACCGGCTGCCGGTGGGCCGCCAGAAGCCCCCGACTCCTCCGCCGATCTTACCGCGCCGGTGACAGCGCCGGCGGCGGCTCCCGCTGTCGCCAGCGCGCCATCGGCCCGCAAACGCCTCACCACCGCCCTGGTGTGGGGGCTGTTCCTGTTGGCGCTGGGCACCTGTGTGGCGCTGGTGGCGCTGTCGAGCATGGAGTCGCGGCCGCCGGTCAACAAGGCGCGCCTGCTGCTCAATCCGCGCGATATCGATATCCACCTGGTCAATGGTAACTCCTGCGCCAACTGGTCGTCGCAGCACTCTTACGCGGTCGGCCTGGCCAGCCTGATCACCACCTCGCTGAACACCTTCTCGACCTTTATGGTGCATGACAAAACGGACTACAACATCAATGAGCCGAGCAGCTCCGGGAAAACGCTGACCATTGAGTTCGTCAATCAGCGCCACTATCGGGCGCAGCAGTGCTTTATGTCGGTCCAGCTGGTGGATAACGCTGACAGCTCGACGATGCTGGATAAACGCTACTTTGTGACCAACGACAACCAGCTGACCATTCAGAACGATCTGATGAACAGCCTGTCGGATGCCCTGACGCAACCGTGGCCGGCGCGGATGCAGGCGATGCTCAGGCAATATCAGCCCTCGCAGAGCGTGGCGTTAACCTATTTCTACCAGTCGCATCAGCTGTTAATGAAGGGCGATGTCGATTCATTAAGTAAAGCCAGTAGCCTGCTGGATGATGTGATTAAGCGGGCGCCGGATTTTATTTACGCCTATGCCGAAAAAACGCTGGTGGATGTATTACGCCATTCGCAGCAGCCGCTGGACGATAAACAGCTAGCTGCCCTCTACAGTGAGGTTGAGCGGGTAGGGGAGATGCCGGGTATTAAAGACATGGCGATTTATTATCAAATAAAAGCGGTAGATTCGTTGGGTAAGGGTAAAGTCGACGAAGCGAATACCGCGATTAACAGTGCGATTGATTTAGAGATGTCGTGGCTGAATTATGTGCTGTTAGGCAAAGTCTATGAGATGAAAGGAGAGAACCGACTGGCTGCCGATTCTTACATCACCGCGTTTAATTTACGGCCCGGCGGGGATACCCTGTACTGGATTGAAAACGGTGTTTTCCAGACATCAGTTAATCGTGTGGTACCGTATCTCGACAATTTCCTCTCTTCAGAATAAGTAAACCCTCATCATGTGCAAGGTTTTGGGCATGGTGAGGTTAAATTTATGTTTCTCATGAAGTCTCCTGTTGTTATTTGTATTTAGCATTCAGGAGGCTTTGAATAACACTTCAGTAACACTTAACTCCCTCTCTAACTCCATGTAATTAAACGATGTTTATCTTTTTATGACACCCTGTTGTCATGTTTATATGTTAAGCGAAAAAGGTCAAAATATCATTTGTCTGATGTTTGTTGTTATTTCACTTTATCTTTAGGACTTATCTCGTACAAATCAGTAATCTTGTTGGCAGTTGGTCGGGTCAATTAATGGTTCTGTATCATGATCTGTACCTCCCAAATAAACTTAGGAGAAAAACAACCATGAGTTCTGCCAAGAAGATCGGGCTATTTGCCTGTACCGGTGTCGTCGCCGGTAATATGATGGGGAGCGGTATTGCATTATTACCTGCGAACCTGGCCAGCATCGGTGGTATTGCCATTTGGGGCTGGGTAATTTCAATTATTGGTGCGATGTCTCTGGCTTATGTTTATGCCCGGCTGGCCACTAAGAACCCGCAACAGGGTGGTCCAATTGCCTACGCCGGGGAAATATCTCCCGCATTCGGTTTCCAGACCGGTGTGCTTTATTATCATGCAAACTGGATTGGTAACCTGGCCATCGGGATTACCGCAGTTTCTTATCTCTCAACGTTCTTCCCAATTTTAAATAACCCGGTGCCAGCAGGTATTGCCTGTATTGCCATCGTGTGGATCTTTACTTTCGTTAATATGCTCGGCGGGACCTGGGTCAGCCGTCTGACCACTATTGGTCTGGTACTGGTGCTTATTCCAGTGGTCATGACCGCGGTTGTCGGCTGGCACTGGTTTGATGTCGCCACCTATCAGGCGAACTGGAACACCTCCAGCACCACCGATAGCCACGCGGTCATTAAAAGTATCCTGCTCTGCCTGTGGGCCTTTGTTGGCGTCGAATCCGCCGCCGTGAGTACCGGGATGGTGAAAAACCCGAAACGCACTGTACCGCTGGCAACCATGCTGGGTACTGCGATGGCCGGTATTGTCTATATCGCCGCGACTCAGGTTATCGCCGGTATGTATCCTGCTTCTCAGATGGCCGCGTCCGGTGCGCCGTTCGCGATTAGCGCCTCTACCATTCTCGGCGGCTGGGCAGCTCCGATGGTTTCCGCTTTCACTGCCTTCGCTTGCCTGACTTCTCTGGGCTCGTGGATGATGCTGGTTGGCCAGGCCGGTGTACGTGCCGCCAACGACGGTAACTTCCCGAAAGTGTATGGCGAAGTCGATAGCAACGGTATCCCGAAAAAAGGCCTGCTGCTGGCGGCGGTGAAAATGACCGCGCTGATGGTGCTGATTACCCTGATGAACTCCGCCGGTGGTAAAGCTTCTGACCTGTTCGGCGAACTGACCGGTATCGCGGTACTGCTGACCATGCTGCCTTACTTCTACTCCTGTGTTGACCTGATTCGTTTCGAAGGCATCAACATTCGTAACTTCGTTAGCCTGATTTGTTCGGTACTGGGTTGCGTGTTCTGCTTCATCGCGCTGATGGGCGCAAGCTCCTTCGAACTGGCCGGCACCTTTATCGTTAGCCTGATTATCCTGATGTTCTACGGTCGCAAAATGCACCAGCGCCAGAACAACGCAACGGATAACAACAGCCCCGCTAACGCGCACTAATCAGTAACCCTTTTTCCTGAGGCTCCTTCCATCACCTGTCATCACGCGACGGGAGGGGCTTTCTACATCTGGAGATTTGACTATGAACGTTATTGCAATCATGAATCACATGGGTGTTTACTTCAAAGAAGAACCCATCCGTGAACTGCATCGTGCTCTCGAACGCCTGGACTTCCGTATTGTCTACCCGAACGACCGTGACGACTTATTAAAACTTATCGAAAACAACTCTCGTCTGTGCGGCGTGATCTTCGACTGGGATAAATACAATCTCGAACTGTGCGAAGAAATCAGCAAAATGAACGAGTACATGCCGCTGTACGCGTTCGCTAACACCTACTCGACTCTGGACGTTAGCCTGAACGATCTGCGCATGCAGGTTCGCTTCTTCGAATATGCGCTGGGCGCTGCGGAAGATATCGCGAACAAAATCAAACAGAACACTGACGAATACATCGACACCATTCTGCCGCCGCTGACCAAAGCGCTGTTCAAATATGTACGTGAAGGCAAATACACCTTCTGTACCCCTGGCCACATGGGCGGTACCGCGTTCCAGAAAAGCCCGGTAGGCAGCATCTTCTATGATTTCTTTGGCCCGAATACCATGAAATCCGATATCTCCATTTCGGTTTCTGAACTGGGTTCCCTGCTGGACCACAGCGGCCCGCACAAAGAAGCGGAAGAGTATATCGCTCGCGTCTTTAACGCAGAACGCAGCTACATGGTGACCAACGGTACCTCTACTGCTAACAAAATCGTCGGCATGTACTCCGCGCCGGCCGGCAGCACCGTGCTGATTGACCGTAACTGCCACAAATCGCTGACTCACCTGATGATGATGAGCGACATTACGCCGATCTACTTCCGTCCGACCCGTAACGCCTACGGTATCCTCGGCGGTATTCCGCAGAGCGAATTTCAGCACGCGACTATCGCCAAGCGTGTGAAAGAGACGCCGAACGCGACCTGGCCGGTACACGCGGTGATCACCAACTCGACCTATGATGGTCTGCTGTATAACACCGACTTCATCAAGAAAACCCTGGATGTGAAATCCATCCACTTTGACTCCGCATGGGTCCCTTACACCAACTTCTCGCCGATCTATGAAGGCAAATGCGGGATGAGCGGCGGCCGCGTCGAAGGGAAAGTGATCTACGAAACCCAGTCCACGCACAAACTGCTGGCGGCATTCTCCCAGGCGTCGATGATCCACGTGAAAGGCGACGTAAACGAAGAGACCTTCAACGAAGCCTACATGATGCACACCACCACTTCCCCGCACTACGGGATCGTGGCGTCCACCGAAACCGCGGCGGCGATGATGAAGGGTAACGCCGGTAAGCGTCTGATCGACGGCTCTATTGAACGTTCCATCAAGTTCCGTAAAGAGATCAAACGTCTGAAAGGCGAGTCTGACGGCTGGTTCTTCGACGTTTGGCAGCCGGAGCATATCGATGGCGCTGAATGCTGGCCGCTGCGTTCCGACAGTGCATGGCACGGTTTCAAAAACATCGATAACGAGCACATGTACCTCGACCCGATCAAAGTCACGCTGCTGACGCCGGGGATGAAGAAAGACGGCACCATGGATGACTTCGGTATTCCGGCGAGCATCGTGGCGAAATATCTCGACGAACACGGCATCGTGGTGGAGAAAACCGGTCCGTACAACCTGCTGTTCCTGTTCAGCATCGGTATCGACAAAACCAAAGCGCTGAGCCTGCTGCGTGCGCTGACCGACTTCAAACGCGCGTTCGACCTGAACCTGCGGGTGAAAAACATGCTGCCGTCGCTGTACCGTGAAGATCCTGAATTCTATGAAAACATGCGTATTCAGGACCTGGCGCAGAACATTCACAAACTGATTGAGCATCACAACCTGCCGGACCTGATGTTCCGCGCGTTTGAAGTGCTGCCATCGATGGTGATGACCCCGTATGCCGCGTTCCAGAAAGAGCTGCACGGTCAGACTGAAGAGGTTTATCTCGAAGAGATGGTCGGCCGCGTCAACGCCAACATGATCCTGCCGTATCCTCCGGGAGTGCCGCTGGTGATGCCGGGTGAAATGATCACCGAAGAAAGCCGCCCGGTGCTGGAGTTCCTGCAGATGCTGTGCGAAATCGGCGCCCACTACCCGGGCTTCGAAACCGATATCCACGGCGCCTATCGTCAGGCGGATGGTCGTTACACCGTTAAAGTGCTGAAAGAAGAAAACAACAAGTAATAGACGCACACCAGGGAAGTGGCTTGCCACTTCCCTTTTTTCACGCTGCAAGGAGAACCTATGAAAACACCCTCACAGCCGCGCGCGATTTACTACATCGTTGCGATCCAGATCTGGGAGTACTTCAGCTTTTACGGCATGCGTGCCTTACTCATCCTTTATCTCACCCACCAGCTTGGCTTTGACGACAGCCATGCCATCAGTCTGTTCAGCGCCTACGCATCTTTAGTTTACGTTACCCCTATTCTCGGCGGCTGGCTTGCCGACCGCCTGCTCGGCAACCGCACGGCGGTGATTGCCGGGGCGCTGTTAATGACCCTCGGCCACGTGGTGCTGGGCGTCGAGTCGACCTCCGCATGGAGTCTGTACGTCGCGCTGGCGATCATCATCTGCGGCTACGGCCTGTTCAAATCCAATATCAGCTGCCTGCTCGGCGAACTGTACGCTCACGACGACCCGCGTCGCGA
>OGTS01000397.1_pt1 | contig 10005 bp, 5 predicted proteins | sample 1574681 | NCBI WGS metagenome assembly OGTS01 (sample SAMN03295829, study PRJEB24534) | human gut metagenome | isolation source: fecal sample 4 from infant 4 | host: Homo sapiens | place: USA: Pittsburgh, PA | collected 2014-07 | reverse complement strand
GTCTAGTATCAGCCTTATTATTCTCTCTATCAATACCGCAGTCTTACCAGATCCAGCAGCTGCTGCAACTAGTAAATTGGCATTTCTATGCCTTATTACTGACTCCTGGTCCTTGGTCCACTTATTTGCCATTGTCCTCTTCCTCCTTTCTACTATTAAAATTGTATAGGGTCATCCTATTTATTATATCCTCTTCTTTTCTTATCCTCCTATATTCGTCCTCTTCAAACTGACATATAGCCCTGTACTCGCAGTAGTCACAGCCAGTCCTACCATCCGTCTTGTAGGGTCTTACATCTATATTTCCCTTGTATATCTGACCTGCAATCTCTTCAGACTTCTTTACTACATACCTAGATATAATGTCAAACTCTTCCTCATCATAACCCTTCATTTTCTTTGGAAAGCTTCCATTAGTATTTAATTTAATAGGCAGTATATCTGATTTCATACCGGTATTATCTTCAAATCCCGTATCCATAATCTTGTATATATCAACATCCTTGACTACTATACCCATCAGCTTATTTTCCCTTAATATTTCAGGAGCTTCACTCGCTATCAAATCATCTAAATCACCTATATCAGACAGCTTTACTTGTGGACTCTTTACCCTGCTATAGAGTAAGGCCGCCGGTTTTAACCTTATACCTGGTCTAGTAAACTCTGACTTTTTTGAATAAAGGATGGCATTCATATACATAAATAGCTGTAGCTGTAGACCTGCCTCAACCATCTCTAAATCGACATCATGGCTGGACAACTTGTAGTCAACTATACTTATATATTCTGTATTGGTTTCTTGGTCAATATAGCTATCGACCCTGTCTATCTTACCATTGACAAGGCCCTCCCTAGCCCCATCAATATTGAGCCTGATAGGTTCAAGTTCAGACTTTATTCCAAAAGTAACTTCTAACCCCTTAGGTCTTAGCTTGCCACCCCTGACCTGCTTGCCTATTGCATCTATGGAATCCACTAGGGTCCTATTTAGCCTTCTTATCATATACCTGTATTTTTCGGATGTATTGAGTATATAGCTAGACCTAGCATCTAGTATTCTAGCCCCTAAAACTTCCACCTCTCTATTGATATATGATAGGTCAACATCAGCCCAACTGATATCATTGGACCTAATCCTCCTAAGAAATAGTTCCAAGACCTTGTGGTAGTAATTACCGGCATCCATAGGACTAAATTCATACACATCCCTCGGCCTTGCCCTTAGTCCATACCTAGCAAAATACGAATAAGGACATGAGGAGAACTTCTCTAGCTTGGAAACACTAAATATAGGTGTCCCGTATATAAGGTCGGCTATATCGATGCTTATTTTCGGTGTCTTATCTTGACTGAAATCTATCTCCCTATCTCCAAGCTTAAATCCAATATCGTAGACCTGGTCAGATAGGTCCTCTTCACTTATCTGAGGAAATATCTTCCTTATCTTGTTCACAAGGCTAGATGCCATCATACTATTACCTTCTACGTCTCCCTTTGGATAGGTAATATAGAGCCTTTCTCTAGCTGTAGACATGGCCCTATAGACAAGAAATTCCTCATCATACATCTTGCTGACAATATCAGAGTCGAACTTCACACCCTTCTCAAGTAGGTTGGACTTGTCCATCTCAGTTATAAGACTTGTGTCGCTCACCATCTTAGGGAATACACCCTCATTTGTCCCAATCAAAATTAGGACCCTAGTATCCGGATTTTTCATCCTGTCTACACCAGTTATAAATACCTGGTCTCTTGAAGGAGGAATAATCCCCAGCTCATGACCTTGGAATTGAAGGTCCAAGAACTTGATATACCTCTCTATACCTATGACTTCATCACCCATAAATTCAACCATCTCATCTAGAACATCTACAAATATATTCCATGCCTGAGAATACTCCCTAGCCCTGTAGTTGTCTTCTTCTCTTTCAAAAGTTTCAACTAGGTCTACTATTTTCTTGTCTAGGCCTATATCTAAGGTAAATTCATACAGGTAACTTGATATATCCCTTAGGGTGTTTTTTCCCTTTAGCTTTTCATTTAACCTTATTATAGGCTCCATAACAAGGTCCTTTATCTTGTTTATCCTATCCTGTACTTCAATATCTACAGGATTATCTTCTACACTATGGACTACAGGAAGGTCCCATCTATCCTCAAACCACTTCTTGCCCCTGATTCCATTTGCTAAAACATAGTTTTCTAACAAGGCTATATCATCGCCATCTAGGTCCAAAATTCCTGATTTTAGGTAGGTAAACATGGACTTGTATGAGTAGTTTGTATTTTTCATATCTAAAATCGACAGTATAAAGACTAATACAGGGTTGGACTGGGCACTTATCTTGTCATCCAAAAAGTAGTTTATCTTGTAATCATCAAAAATAGACTTGGTAATATGGGCATAAGAATCAATATCTCTTGTAGCCACCATAATTTGCCCAAACCTATAGCCCTTGTTTTTTACAAGATCAAGTATTACTGAAGCTATATATTCAACTTCCCTGTGCCTGTTTTCAAAGGAGCTTATTTTAATACCGAACTTGTCTATACTTAATTCGTCATCGTTTGAATTATCTATATTTAATTTGTTATTGCCAAACTCTTCTATACTTAATTCGTCATTGCTTGACTTGATAGTATCCCCTGTATATATCTTTGGATTGAAAAACCTTATTTCACTCTCTAAAAACCTAAGTTCATCTTTTTTATAGTATTCCTCATCATCAACCCTGATATCCTCAAGCCTCTTGACCTTATTGTCTATGCAAAACTTATTTATCTTCATGATAGTAGAGTTTGTCTTAGCAAATACCCCCCTATAAGAATTTATATTCCTCATATCTGTCATAAGGGAAATATATATATTTTTTGATAAGAGTATCAATTTTTCTATTACTAGGTACTGAACAGGTGTAAAACCTGTAAATTCATCTATAAATATACTGGCACCATCAAGCGGTTCATAGGATCCTATCAATCTTGAAAACAATACAGTACCATCCTCTGAATCCATATATTTATCCTGCATTAGGTCCTCGTAGGCTCCGTATATCCTTGATATATCATCCAACTTACTGGCCAATGCCCTATCATCCACCTTACTTGATAGGCTATTTATATAGTCTACATCCATGTCATTTTGCTTAAACTCAATCACAAGATCGAGTAACTTGGCTACAAGTCCCAAGTCATTTAGGGATGGTCTGAAGGTCTTTAGATCTTTCTCAGACTTTTCTAGAGCCCTGTATACTAGCATGGTCCTAGCAGATCTGGATATCTTTTTTTCCTTTAGACCAGACACATTTGTAAATACTATATTGCTAAGTGTAGAAAAGCTGACTACCCTTATCCTAAAATTTGGGTCATCTTGACTAAGTAGTCTTTGGCTCAACTTCTTTTCCATCTCATATGTGTACTTTTCCGGTACCAATATATATATCGGTTTTTTTGATTTGGATTTAGCCTCTTCAAAGGCTAGGTCTAAGACCTTTTTGGTTCTATCAGCGGGCATCCTACCCCATATAAATCCAAGTGCCATACCTATCTCCTATCTATAATCTTATTTATAATCTTATTTATAATCTTATTTATAATATCATTTATTATTCAAAATATAATTTAACCTAGAAATTGTATTTTAATATATAGTTTCTATCTATAATATATAATTACTATACGATTCTTCATCTCTTATCTCTTCAATCATGCTCCATATCTTTTCATGATTTTTTTGGTGCAGGTCTTCTGTATATACCAACTTGATATTATTATCATAAGTCGGTTGGTAGTAGTGCATGACCATATTAGAAAAGTCAATCTCACGTCCTAGGGTCTCCTTACACACATACATATATACACAGGTCTGCATCTTTACCTGGGCATCTATCTGACTCATTCTCTTTCTTTCAGTCTTCCAGTCCCATATATCTATCTTATATAGTTTATTGTCCTTGTATATCTCAACCAAGAGGTCTAGCATTATCACTATCTGACCCTTGTACTCTATTTCAAGCTCCGGCCTAAAAATTACATCCTTGCCAAAGTGCCTTTGGTAGGCATTTTTTATCTTCCTAATTTTTTCAAGCTTTGGGTAGTCCTCAAGTGATTTGGCTAGTGGATCTCCCTTTAATAGGGGCAGGTCCATAAACATCCTCTGACATAATAGGTGAAAGTCCCTACCATAGGACATATTTTCCTCGTACAACCTGTCCTTTTCACTTGAATCTGTCCAAAACACTCCATTTATATACTTCTCTACAAACTCATCCCTATTCCTAATCCAGGTATTTAGCATATTCTGACTAAAAATAAGGTGGTCTAGCCTATATTTCAATTGGTCTCTTGATATAGATATCTTATTTTGCCCCAAAATAGTCATTACTTACCTCCCTTAATCCTATTATCAGATATGTATTTTGATAAAATATCAAAAAAATATGAGTTCTTTTTCTTAAAATAGTAGTTCATGGACTCATTGAACCTAGACCTTGAGTTGAGGATCACAAGACCTCTTTTGGCCCTAGTAATGGCAACATACAAGAGCCTAGTCCTCTCACCTATAATCTCCGTCTTCAATTCCTTCTCATAATAGCCTATTTTCTTGCAAGACTTATTGACTATATCATCAATTTCCTTATTGACAAAGGCCTCAGGATACTTAAATCCTTCTCTCAGGTACTTTCTATCAATCCTGAAGTAGTCATTTACACTAGATGGGAAATCATTTGAACTCACACCACATACTATGACCAAGTCCCACTCCATGCCCTTTGACTTGTGCATTGTAGATATACTAATACTTCCAGCTTCGACCTCATGCTCACCTATATCGTATATACTTGCCACCAAGGTCTCAAATATCCTAGTGTTCCTAGGTGCCATTGCTATTGATATCCTGTTTAAGTCTGCTGATTCATATGTTTTTAACTTGCTTAAGTAAAAGGCCAGATAGTCTATAAGTTTTTTCTCTTGGCTGCTAATATTTAGGCTATCACCTATCAACTTTATAAGGCCGTATATATCTACCTTTGAATATTCCAAGACAGACCTTATCCTAGCCCTATCTTCTGCTAATTTTTTTACAAAAGGCTTTTCTATTAAGTTCTCCAAGAGCTGCTTGGCCCTTGTAGCTAGGTCATCAAAATAGAGGTCATCATAAAAATACCTCTCAGTATCTATTTTATCAAATAATTTTTCTAGCCTCTCATGCTCAATATCAGATAGCTCATATGTATCCGCCCTATCTATGTAGGCTTCAAATAACATCTGCTTGAATATATCATAGTCGCTAGGGTCTATTATAAAGTCTACAACTAGCTTTATCTTATATATTATCTTCATATTTTCTTGGGAATCATTGCCTATTTTTTCATAGGGGATATCCTCAGAGTCCAACTTCTTGGCCAGGTCATTGACATCAAAATTTGAAAAATATAGGACCCCTATTGAATAATTTGGAAACTTTTCCCTTGTGTACTTGATAGTTGATACTACATAGTCCATCTCCTGGTTAAAATCATCAAGGCTCTTAGAATTTATGCTATAGGACCTTGTTACAGGATTTTCCTTATAGCCCTTGTCCTTTTCAACTTCTTCTATATAGATTTCTTCAAGCCCACCATAGTAGTCCTTGGTCATATCCGATTTGACTATTTCAACTAGCTTGTTGGCTGTATTTATGATGTCTTTTGAACTTCGACCAGCCATATTCATTGTATAGGACTTGTCCGCCTTCTTACAAAAATCCACAAAAAATTTAGGGTTGGACCCAGCAAAGGTAGTCGTGATACTCTGGTTTACATCACCTACTCTTACTAGGTTCATTTTTGCACTGACCATATCATTTTCTGATATAGACCTACTCACATTTCTTGATATTATCTCTATTATCTTGCCTTGAATCTCATTGGAGTCCTGGCACTCATCCTCAAATACATAGGCATACCTCTCTTGGTAGTAGGCAGCAACCTCTGAATCAGACTCAAGTATCTTATAGGCCATGACCAATATATCATCATAGTCTATATAGGCGTTACTCCTTAGTTTTTCCTGGTATAGGTTAAATATAGGCGATATAATTGTCATTATTCCCTTGTAATCAGGCTCATTGACTATATTCTTAAGGTCAATATCGTCAATACCAGAATACTTTAGGAGTTTGATAGAATTTAAAACCATAAAGGTAAATTCCTTATACCACCTGTCTACCTTGTCCTCATTATTTCTAAAGCCCTTTTCCATAAAGCTCAATATCTTATTAGAATTATTATCCCGACTCTCATATTCTTCAATGGCAGAATTTATCAAAAGTGACTTTTTATAGTCATCTATAATTTCCGTTTCCTCACTTACAAAGGCTATATCCGTATTTTCCTTTATTATTTTCATGGCTAAAGAATGGATAGTCATTACCTCAAACCTAGACTTTGGAAGGTCTTTGTCAGAAAGTATCCCCCTTATCCTAGACTTGAAGTTATTTACGGCACTATTCATATAGGTAAGAACCAGTATTTTCCCGTCCCTATTTTCATTTTCCATATCTTCAATTAACTGGGCTACCAAGTTGGTTATTATAAAGGTCTTGCCCGCTCCCGGAACAGCCTGTATACCCATTGAACCAGACTTGTACTTCATTATCTTCTTTTGGTCTTTTCTATAGTTAATAGACATATTCCACCCCCACTAAAAAATCCTGTCCATAAGTTTTTTATAAAACATATTCTCTTGCTCATACCCATTTATGGCAGTATCCGAAGTCATAATATATACGTTTTTGTACTTTGAAAGCACTCCATCTATTTCTAGTTCTATAGAATACTCCATAAGGTCCTTGTAAAACAAGCTTATATTGTCTTTTGTGATATTAGACAATATAGAATCATCAAAAAATCCAATCTGGCTATAAATTGAATCCTCTAAAACTGGATCATATCTCTTAGAGCTTGCGTCGAATACTATTAGGTGGTTCCTTTTAGTGTCAAGACTCTTTAAATCTTCTTTTGTCATAAGCAATATAGATGGCATCGCCATATTTTCTAGTTTTACCTTGCTAGAAGAATAATAGGAAATAGCCTGCCTCATATAATTATACTTGGACTCGTCATCTACCAAATCTCCAAGTTCCTCAATCAGGTCTGTCATCTTGGCTACCATACTTATAGACTCAGGTGTTTGATTTACATACTTTTTATAGAAATTCTTTACAAACTCCGAGTCAGACATCCTATACTCATAGCTAAACTCAGCCTCAGCTATACTTTCTTCAATCCTATCTATGCTTATAAGACTTGGATCATCACCGTCATCTATGCTATCTAGGTCCAATACAGGTGACATATTATTCCTTATATTGTTTCTTACTTCTTTTAGGTATTTTTCCATATTTTTCCTAAGGTCTATATAGTTCTTGTCCTTGTAGACCACAGTCAATAGTTCAATCTTTTCTTCATCAGATAAGATATACTCACAGTCCTTGTAAATAGCTAGTGCTGCTAGGCATACCACAGCTTCCAGGTTTGAACCAAAATTTTTGGATACTGCTATTGGTCTAATGTCTAAGGTTGGACTAATGTCTATATCCATAGATATTATATCCTCATTAAGACTTGGAACCACTATAGCTATATCATCCTGACTTATACCCTTGTCATTTTTTAGGCTATAAATCAAGTTGATCAGGCCATTTTTCATATCTTGATAGCTAGAGTAGTCATGGTTTTGAATGATATTCCTAGTCTTGCCTTCAATCCTATCATCTTTATTTATTTTATTACTTCTAAATTTTTCAGATATATAATTATCACTCACTATATTTTTACCTATAGCCTTCAAATTGTCCGGATAATTCGCACTATCCAAAAGTCCACAAAAATTCTCATATATCATAGGTCTGTCATAAATATTATTTTTATTTAGGATAGACCTGTACTCTATAATTAAATTGTTTAGGTCGTTGTAGGTCTGGTCAGTTTTTTTCCCTCTTTTGAACCTAGCAATTCTTTTTGATATGGCATCAACTGGTATCTGATTTTGAACTGACATTTCCATTATTTTATAGGCAGTTCTTGCAATACTTATACTAGTAGAATTAATTGTATTAAAGTAGGCATCAAATACCCTCCTATCATCAATAATCTTCTTTAGTAGGCAAAGAGAACCATCAAGAGATATCACTTTAGGTCTTATACCATCACCTACAAGAGGCCAGTAGATGTCCACTTGATCAATTATATAAGAATCATAGGATGAAAATACCACCGACATAGACCAGTCGCATGACCTTTGTGAGTAATACTTTTCCCTTTCTATTAAACTTTCGATATTTTTCTTATATAGGTTAATATTTTTCATATCTATTGTCCTCTCTTTGCTACTTGTGTTGCTTATATTATATCATATACTTCTATTATTATTTTACATATAGTATCTTGATTTATCTTATCGACTTTTCTAAAATAAAAAAGACGATAAAATTTTACTTGTATCGTCTTTTTTGAGTATATAATTGTATATAACTTAAAAATTCTTTTTTAATTATAATTTGAAAATTGTTTTTTAATTATAACTTAAAAATTCTTTTTTTCATCATAACTGTTAAATTGGTCGCTTTTAAACTGTTTTTTCGTATTAATCAGTTGTATCAAGATCTAGGGTTATCCTAACCTCATAATCCCTGTATTTTTCCATGACCCTAATCTTCATCTCTTCAAGTATTTCTTCCTTGTTGACACAGTCAAAGTCCATTATTAGGTCAAAGTTTATTACCTTGTTTTCGCTATCTAAATGAAAACCATGCATCTGGAGAATATGTTCTCTAGACATAACCATCTTGGTAATGCTGTGCTTGATCTCTTGAGCCATATCATCAGTTGTATTTATAGAATATATACCTATAGCCGCCATCAATATTCCGTACTCGTTCAATATCCTATCTGCTATTTTTCTCTCTATATCATCTATCATACCAGCATTCCAATAATCAGGTATCTCGATATGGGCAGATCCAATTACCATCTCTGGACCATAGTTATTTATTATAAGGTCATATACACCTTCAACACCTTCAAATTCCATTATTGTACGCTTAATTGAGTCAGTAAGTTCTCTTTCAGGTCTTTCTCCAACAATATTACTAGATGCCTCCATTATAGAATCTACACCAGCTTTTATAACTACAAAAGATATACCTAAGGCTAGCCATGATTCTATACCCACACCTCTGAACATATATATTAGACCAGCAATTATTGTCGCTGTAGATATAACTGCATCCATCTTCGCATCAACACCCGAAGCCTTTAAGGAATCAGAGTTCAGTTCAATACCCTTTTTTTGAGTATAATTTCCCAGGAATATCTTTACAACTACAGCCAACAACATTAGACCTAAAATCATATTTGTATAGCTAGGCTTTGTAGGATTTATTATCTTCTTTATAGACTCTATACTAGCTGCAACACCAGCATATAAGACTATTACTGCAACTACCATACCTGCTATATATTCTATTCTTCCATGACCCATAGGATGCTTTTTATCTGGTTTCCTATTTGCTATCAAGGTCCCTATAATTGTAACTACAGATGAAAGTGAATCAGTTAGGTTGTTGATACCGTCCATAGTAATAGCTATAGATCCGGATATAAATCCAAGCCCAACCTTAGTTCCCGATAGTATTAGATTTGCTATTATACCTATTATACCTGTTTTTATTATTTGCCTTTGACGACTTTCTATTTCCATTGCTTACTACCACCCCTATATATTTTTTCATTCCTTTAATTTTACACTTTTTAGATTTAATTTACAAGAATATTATCCCCATTATAGGCTTTGTTTACGTACATTTAACATATCTTGTATGATTAAAAATACCCTTTCAAATATATCAAATAATATTAACTATGTAAAAAAGAGTCTAGACAAAATCTAGACTCTAATCACGTGGCTACGTCCTAACCTCCCAGGCGGCTTCCCACCAAGTACTTTCAGCGCTAAAGA
>OGTS01000394.1_pt1 | contig 10079 bp, 9 predicted proteins | sample 1574681 | NCBI WGS metagenome assembly OGTS01 (sample SAMN03295829, study PRJEB24534) | human gut metagenome | isolation source: fecal sample 4 from infant 4 | host: Homo sapiens | place: USA: Pittsburgh, PA | collected 2014-07 | reverse complement strand
GAAATAATGATGGTCCTGACCCCGGCTTAAAACGACTCTGTTCAATCATCTCCTCCAGGCGCTGCTCATTAAATTCCTGATCGCGATCGATCTCATCGGGCATGGGGCACCCTCCTGTTGGCAATGACGTCCTGTTCGCACAGCGAGATACGCTTCCAGACCGTGGTGAGTGATAGTCCTTCGGGTTTTGGCATCAGGGATTCCGTGACCTGCATCATGGCAATCAGTGCGGCGGGCGATTCAAGGTTTTCCACCCGGCACTGTTGCCATTGCAGCCAGATAGCCGCATCCGTCTTTTCATCCGGTTCAGGCGTCCGGCCATACGGCACGCTGACACCCAGCAACCTACGGCGAAGGCAGACCTCGTTTGATGTCAGGCCAAAATAGTGGTTGAGCAACGCGATAGAGCCACCCAAGCGGATAGCCCGGTTAATCTCCTGTTGATGCCGGTATTCCTGGCGGGCCTGCGCCAGTAAATGATGCAGCACATCATGGCGGACAGTGATCGAAACAAAGGGTGCCGCCGCCCGGCTGACAATAAACAATTCATCAAGGGATAACTGATCGAGAGCATTTATTTCGTCGACAGTAAATCCCAGAGCTTCGCAATGGTGAATATTGCCTTCTTTCAGTGAATGCAATGCATTGGCTATGATGGCGTAATTAATTGATGGGATCATTCTGTTATCTCCTCAATTTGTTGGGAGGAAAGTTGAGTACATAAACGGATGTTTTAACTACTCTCACGTCTGGATAATTTCCGGTTGATCCATTCATCAAGTTCCGATTCGAGCCATGCCACACTGGCAGGGCCGATTTTAATGGAACGAGGAAAATCGCCATTTTTCATATATAGATAGATCTGCGAGCGCTTCAGGCCAGTTTTTTCTTCGACCTGTTTTAAACGTAATAACTGATGTGTTGTCATCGTCTGCTCCTGCGTTAGAATTAACCGAGGTATCCGGTAATCATAAAAAACACAGGAAAGAGCGGAGGGAAAGTTTCTGAACCCGTATTAAGGGTTGCAATATCCTTATTACGGGTTTTTAGGATGAAGGAAATGTCTTAACTCTTGAGTTGAATTGCCAGAATAGTGGTCTGTCCATTTTAGTAGACAATCGATTTGATGGTTTTATTATTCTATTAGGTGAGAAATAAGGCAGGTTTTATATGAAAAGAAATGGGATTCGACAGGGAAGGAAAAAATTAGTGAGAGTGTGAGTCCGTAATATGAATGTTTTTACTATTGATACGAATCTTAATTCGGGTATGCCATATTATTTTAAATTCTGATTTGGGGAACCGCGTTCAAGCGCTCTTTTCAGCGTGTCCGCGCTCAGATGATCGGTAATACCATCGACTGATGCCCATTCTTCAAAAATGGGAAGAAGTTTATAGGGATGCCTGAGCAGTGGGCTGATCGAATCATTATGTTTGCATGCTAACCAGAATAAGCGTGAGAGAGGCGTAGAAAGCCTACTGGATGAGGCGTGGGTAAAGCGATTTTCTGGTGTAGCGAGTAATTTATCAAGTTCTTCTTGTCGTATCACAAAGCAGGCATCTTCCGGGAGTTCATAAACAGGAAAATATCCTTTACCGGAACAATTCATGAATCTGTTTACTGATTCATCCTCGTAAATATCTGCAATGATATGCGCCGGTAATCGCGTGATTTGCTGATTAATTCTTTCCTGCCATGTCTTTTTTTCAAAAACCTGATATGATTGTCCTGCCAAAGTAATTGTAATTCCATAATTGGCATTATTTGCACCTGTAATAGGTAGCGGCATATTTAGAGAATGTGCAAGTAGTCGCTGAACGAGAACGAATTCATACCCCATCATACCTATGTTCATGACTAATTGGGCAGGTGAGATATATTCTCCCTCTGTACTAAGAATAAAACCTTTCCCATTTAAAAATACATTTCGTTCAAGCATGCAAAGCTGATATGGTAGTGAATCGCCTACTGGGCGTAGTTTTATTTTGTTCACTGAGGATCGAATCTTTCTCAGTATAACTGGTGACTGAAAGTATATCGAAAGTGAAATGTTACCATATAAGGCATGTCGATAAATATCATATTCTGCTATTTTTACACCCTTAATTTTATTGGTTATTTTTACAGCTTCACGGATGGTAACCCAGGCCGGCTTAGGAAAAAAAGTATTGACTTTACTAGAATAGTTTTGCATGAAATAAACTCCTTGAATATCACAGAATAAATATGATATTACTTGCTATGCTCAATAATTATATTGTTATAACCTTTGAGGTGTCTTAAAAAATTGTGTGCCACCATCTAACGGATAAATCAGATTATATACTCAGACAGTTTAAAATTGTCATGCATACTGTTCGTAAAGTTAATGATGCCGTTTTCCGCAGCATTCACATACGTTGCGGTAACAACTGTTACCACAATCATTATGTTATAGTGTTGGCTTCGCCTAGTCTGACTATGACGAGTCTGCGAAATTTTTATCCGTCTCAATACCGATTAAAGGTCGTTTCTGGAGTATTGATAACCATGCTCCAGCTGCTGCAATAAAACAGGTCAAAACTCCCAACAGGAAGGAAATGACACTCAGCTTTCCTGCAATAAGTAACAGCCCTGCTACTGTAGCAGTGGCTTCAGCAGCGCCCCAGACACAGGTCTGTATTGCCATTACAACGGATCGACGTCCTCGCCAGATTCTAACTGCCTGCGCTTGATACAGCGGACCGCAAATCATTTCTCCGGTTACGATCAGGACAACAACAATATACAGAACGGCTTGCTGCTCAGATGAGAATATTAAAAATGCACATCCTGAACTGATACATAAGTTTGAAATAACAACACGCCACAGTCGGCTTATCCTCTGTGAGAATGAAGTGATATAAATCTGTCCGATAATGATGATAATACTTGATAGAAGAAATAGAGTTCCCACCAGTTCACTGGAAAACTTTTCCACCGCATAGGTCGGTAATACATAATAAAACTGAGCATAGCCAATCATCGTCAGGAAATTAATCACCATAAACGCGATAATTTGGTGATTACCAGTATCCTCTGATGAATTTGCTCTTTCACTTTTTGTGTCAGCCACCTCAGGATGGGTTGCAGAGGGTAGAGGACGAGTAGCTATTGCGCCCAGTGTCCCAAGTAACAAGGGAAAGGCAACAAACCAGTAACCTGTACCTGAGAGTATGAAGGACGCCACGAATGGTGCAATACCAGCGCCAGCATTGGCTGCAACGTTTTCATATGAAAGTACACGCTCATGCTCGCCATCATGGAAAACATGCACGATGTATGAAATTTGTGATATGACTGATAAAGAGTTAGTCAGGCCAAATAACGTTGCAAGAACAATCCAGACAAAGATATCAGAAACGCCCATTACTGCTGCGACGAGCATCAGGAATGCTGAAATGGCAACACCCAACAGCGTCAGTGCGATCTCTGCTTTTCGTTCTGTTCTGTCCAGCAGGCGATGGAAAGCGAGCGCGCCTGTACGGTTCGCCACAATAGCAAACCCGACGACGATACCGGCAGCGCTGCTGCTGAGTCCCACAACGCTATTAAGCCAGACAGCCATGAAGGGATAAAAAAAGCTCCAGGCCGCTGCTGAGAAAAAGCGAATAATGTATATCATTTGAATACAGGTACCCTGTCCCCCTGGTCAGTTTTTACGCGTATCAGGTTGATTTCCTGCTGAACAATGTCGGTGTATCCGGTAAGCATCCCGACCCATGAATAATCCGATACCCCCACAGGCTGGATGCGACTGCCTGGACTGGCTATCGGGGTATGAATGGATGAAATCGCCGGAACGTCCCATCCACGGATAACCGATTCCTCCGCCAGACCATACCAGTAGCTCAGGGTATTATTGATCTGCGCTGTTTGGTCATATGCGGGGACGGATTCTGCCAAACCTAAAGGGAGTAATGCCGCATGCTGCAGAACAGATGAAGGAGAATATCCATAGGCCAGAGCAACCTGTTCTACGATAGTTGCCCCACCTAAACGCCCCATATTGGCGTCAATAAGATATGCTGTCGTATCTGTGGCGATAAATTCACAGTGGAAGAATCCGTTATCAAATCCTGAACGTAAGACAAGATCGTGAACAGCCGCCTGAATTTTTGCATGTACGATGGGCTCAATACTGCAGTCGTTTGGAAAATAGTTTGCGACCTCAGTAAACCGAACTCTTTCACGTCTGGACAACCCCAGGTAAATAGTTTTACCTTCCTGTACAAATCCTTCCATGCTCACCAGCATTCCTGAACAATATGCCTGAATAATCCAGGGCAGGGTTTCCCATGATTGAGCACCGCTTGATAATATTGCTGACTTAATCGTATTCGTCGTATCCCGGTCTGGTTCAAGGAGCAGTATTGATGTTGCAAGCGCGCCGGATCCGATCGCCGGTTTGAGTATGATCGTATTGTTTTCATGTACGTTAAGCCACGGGAGGACATATTTCTCTTCGGAAAATGAGACTTGTACCTCTGACGGAACATGCTCAGGAACTAGCTTACCGACTGCATATTTTGACGCCAGTTCAGCAAAGACGGAAGGAGGGCTGTTAAAGTTAAACTCCTTCGCGATTTTGTTGACCATCGGGAATAACTCATCAAAAAAAGTCGTAATACTGTGGATATTCTGAGTGATATCCGGATGTGCATTCAGATAGTCAGATAGAGCATTATGGTTGGTAAAAGGTGGAATACACTGAACATCACTGATTGCACGTAGGGCATCACCACAAAGTTCAGATTTATCAATAGAGAGAATGAGGTCATGACCCGCATCACGAATGGCGTCACTAATATACTTCACTGATATTTTGTTTATTCCGACGATTAATATGTGTTGCATACTGATATTCCCATTTTAATGTAACCAGAATTGGTCTGCTGAATCCACTTAATACATTTTTGCCGGATTCATGATATTATGCGGATCTAAAGCAGACTTAATGGCTTTCATCAAATGCAGGGCTGCACCATGCTGCACTGGCATCCATTTTATTTTCCCCTGTCCGACACCGTGCTCGCCACTGATGGTTCCACCATATGACAAAGCTCGTTCAGCCAGACGACTCAGAAATCCCTGTATAACAGGAGTTTCTTCCTCTCCTTCACTGAGCATAAGCAAAAGATGGAAATTACCGTCTCCAACATGCCCTATTAAGGGGGCCTTGAGCCCTGTATTCGCGATATCCGTTTCTGTTGCAGAAATACAAGCACTCAGGCATGACAGAGGGACACAGATATCCGTAGGGATTCCCTGGCAACCTTCATAAAAGGCATGGAATGCCCACCACGCATCATGACGTGCTACCCACAGTGCCTTTCTTTCTTCTGGATGAGAAGAAAGCTGTACTTCTCCCCCATATCGGTGCACATGTTCTTCAAATAACGCAATATTACCTGGCATTGACAGATTATTAACGTGTAACTCCACAAACAAATGCGGTTTTTCTGATAGTCCCAGTTTTGAATAAGCATTACATGCCCGAACGGCGGAAACATTAAGGAGTTCAATACGTGCAATAGGTAGTCCAGATTTCAGGGTGTCTGTCACAGCTCTGACGGCATTCTCTACTGAGTCAAACGCACAAATACCGGAAAGAATAACTTCAGGGAGTGGATGAAGCTTAACGGTTAACTCACTAAAAATGCCTAGTGTGCCTTCCGAACCAACGGCAAGTGAAAGTAGGTCAAGCCCCATAGCTGATTTCACCGCTCTGGATCCGATGTTTGCTACAGACCCGTCAACCATAACAAGACGGGCAGCCCGGACATTTGTTGCCATCGTGCCATAACGCACTGAGTTTGTTCCTGAAGCACGGGTTGCGGCCATACCGCCAATTGAGGCATTTGCACCTGGGTCAACTGAAAAAAACAACCCTGTTCCCCGGAGAGCGTCATTCAATTGTTCGCGCGTGACACCGGGCTGGATTGTCGCGGTCATATCTTCAATGTTGATGTCCGTAATGGCATTCATTTCAGAGCAATCAATGCATATACCTCCTTGCGGGGCATTGATCTGTCCCTCGATCGAGGTCCGAGCACCGCTAGGTATCACGGGCAGTCCTTCAACAGAACAGAACGTCACGATATCCACGATATCCTGTTCATTTCGGACGGTCACAACCCCATCGGGAGGGCTAAGAGTAATTCCCGTCGGAGCTTGGCAGTACTGTTCTCTGAATGTCGGCTCCGTATGAAAATGATCGCCAAATTTTTCCTGTAATTTTTCGATAACTGATATGTTCATTCATTGCCTCCATTGTAAATATAAAATCAGGGCTTTATGGTGTAACTATTCTGGCTTTTTAAACCCTGATGGCTTTCTGGCAGTTCGACCGTCATATTCTGGTCTGCCTGAAATGATCAATTCCAAAAAATAAGGATGTGCATTCTCATCCTCAAGCTGTCGTCCGGATTTAGTGTGTACCTCAATAGCGGAAAAGAGATCAACAAGTCTGTCCTGTATTTGTTCAATTTCAGGCGATTTAAGCGTAACCATCGCACTAAATTTAAATGTCCCATCTATGTCAAAATATTCACTTTTTTCGGGTTTGGACAGGGATTTCTCAGTTTCATAACACATGAATTTGTCTTTAAGATCAATGGATTCCGGGGTCCTTGGCATTCTGAGTGTCGGTGCAAGGCGAATGAAAGGGGCTTCCTCATGGTTTCGTTCTTTTGCTACAAGACTCAAAAATTCGACCACACGAGAATCGAATGCAATGTCAAGTTGATGGCAAACTTGTTTAATTTCGGCCACGGATGCAGTGTCAACCATATATAGATATGTCATAAGAGGCCATAAATCAAAATTGTTCTTAAATCCTTTAATTATTTCATCAGAAATAATAAATTCTCGTTCATATCGACTTAGGCTGAGTGCGCGCCGTAATATTTTGGAATCATGGTCTCTCAGTTCCAGTCTTGAAGAAAGATCTCTTGTTTCTATTCCTTTCCCAAATAACATTTCATGCATGTCAGAAGGTAATAAATCCTTAAAATAATGCCAGAAATAATCAAAGCTTGATTTGCTTGATGTTTCTATACCAAGAGAGTTGTGGAGTTCTACTGCTGAGTCTATACTGAGATATTTCCTGCCTGCTTCTATATCACGATAATAATTAGCAGAAAAAGGAATATCTATCCCTTCCAGAAACGTCGAAACTTTAAGATGTCCCCTTTCAACACGAAGTTGTGTCAGGAATGAACCAAGAGCATGTTTTTCATCTGTCTTGTTAGACGTTTTACCAGGGAGACTATCTACGTGTTTTGTTTTGTTTTTATCTGTTCTCATACCAGAGGCTACCATCATTATTTGTTGATTAGATATTGACTCTATAGATATCTACCGGGTTAACCTGAATTATCAGAGAGCCTGAGTGCTATACGCGTCATGTTTTTTTTGATTTTCAACGTGGAAAATATCATCCCGATCTCTTTTGTATCTTTTACATGTGTACCTCCACAAGGAATTGACCATCGTCCACATTTCCATATCCGAAAGTTATTTCCCTGTTCGGGAACATTTACAGTTTGTATCTCATGTCCCGATGAACAAAATTCATTTAGTTCTGTTGTTGCCTTTTCAAGAATATCTTTATCAATATAGTCAAGAAGTTGATAATGATTCTCTCCGCTTTCATCATTGAGTGGTGAACGAACAGGGTAAGGGATTGAATGGCCTGTTACCTGCTCGAGTATACAATGGATCAGATGTACCGCCGAGTGTATACGCATCTGGTGATATCGCAGATCCCAGTCAAGAATAGCAGTCACTTGCTGACCTGCCTGCTTTTTCAGCAAGTCAAAACCGATCTCATTAATATCAAGATAGTGTCTGATCTCTTCATCTTTTCGTTTTGTTGTGAGAACACCGATTTTTTGTTGTGATGTCAGCATATCCGGTAAAACAAGATAACCTCTGTCACCCAATTGCCCACCACCCTGTGGGTAAAAAATGGTCGGACTGAGGACACAATAGGGAGAATTTGACTCATCAAGGTTAACATGAAGGAGTCGCGTTTGGGTTTGACTTAGATAGGGGGCTGTATGGTATAGCCCAGGTACTTTATTCATATCCTTAAACCTCAATTGAATAGATACTTCTAATTATTTATTTGAATGAATGTAAATAACCTTGGCAGAATCTATGATTTTAGTTCTTTCTCTAAAACAGAGAATAACTTTTCCATTTGTTCCCGGGGTCCGAATGAAATTCTCAGGCAATGATCCAAAGAATAATCGGTCAGCCTGGCTATAAGGAAACCTTCACTGTTAAGACTGTTCTGGATCTCCCGGCTGCGTTCTTCACTGTCAAATTCAACAAAGACGAAATTGACATATTGGGCACTGGCTTTGACTCCGTAATCTTCAAATAAATCTACCAGTTTTCTTCCCCAGCTAAGACAATATTCCGTTGTTTTGAAAAGATGCTCACGATCCTGTAGTGCATGTTCACCAGCAAGAGCAGATAAAGCACTGACATTGTAAGGCGCCCGGCGAGCTTCCAGTTGTGGATACAGATCTGTGCTGACGTAAGCCCAGCCAAGACGCAATCCGGCAAGTCCATACGCTTTTGAAAATGTTCGTAAGCATATTGAGTTAACGCGTTTATGAACGATTTGAATACCTGCCGTATTTTCGATATCAGGTGTAAATTCTGCGTAGGCCTCATCAATGATAATGGTCGTTTCTGGCGGTATGGTTTCAACTAAAGATATCATTTCTGAAGGTGCAATATAGTGACCCAAAGGATTAGAAGGATTAACCAGGACCAGAATGTCAGGTTTATGACTGATCGCCTCTTTTAAATCCTCAGGGAGGATGCGCCCACTATTCACTGGAATCTCACTGTATAAGGCTCCGAGAATATCAGTTCTCTTTTTGTACATCATAAAACTGTGACGAGGAGCGGTAAGCCGTGCACCCGGTTTCAGCAGACTACGCAGTGTGATATCAATCAGCTCGTCAGAGCCATTACCCGTGATAATCTGTTCCGGATTAATATTCCAGCGTTCTCCAATTGCTGCTCTTAGTGCATTGTAGGTGGGATCGGGATACAGGCTCAGCAAAGACAGATCATATTGTCCCGTTTGTATTATGTCTGGTGAACCCAACGGATTTTCATTGGCGTGCAGGCGGATGGAAGCATTATTATTTGCTCCCTCAACACATTCCCGGATTTTTTTAGAGAACATCATGAGTGGCCTCCAAGTATCCGGGATACGAGTTCTTCCAGATAAGGTGTTATTGACTCGTCATGGTCCAGATAAGGGACTGACTCCCTCACTTTTGCGTACCACAGGCGACCTGAATTTCCTAATTTTGTAGCATCCCTGATATCAGCTGCCTGAGCGGCGCAGATCAACTCAAAAGCAATAACATAGCGGGTATTCTGGAGTACCTCCGCCGTTCTGCGAGCAGCAACCAGACCGAAAGAGACTACGTCCTGAAAATCACCTGTTGTTGTTAGTGTTTGTATTGATACCGGTGTAGCCAGAGAACGATTTTCTGCTGTGACAGAAGATGACATAAACTGTCCCCCCATTAAACCAAACCGCAGTCCACCATTTTCTGCACATAGAAAAGAGGGGAGCCCGTTGCTGTTCGCACTGGTCAGCAATCTGTCTATTCGCCGGTCAGATAAGTTACACATGGTAATGATTGCTATCGTCAAATAGTCCATCGCGGCGGATATATACTGTCCGTGAAAATGACCGTTATGGAAAACCTGACCGTTTTCGGGTGTGATAAGGGGGTTATCATTTGACGAATTTAATTCATTACTCACTATTCGTTCCACAAATTCTATTGTCTCCAAAACCGGGCCAAGTATCTGTGGTGTGCAGCGAATTGAATAGGCATCTTCAATCGGCATATCTTCTTGTTTGATGCTATTCGTAAGCCTGCTTCCGAGTTCTGATGAAAGCTGTATATCATCAACCGCCAGCCTTGTTCCCTGGAGGTTATTCCATATCATCTCTGCAATTTTTTGCTGGCCTGTATGCGGTTTTAGTTGATGAACGTCGGGATGAAATGGCCGAATC
>OGTS01000357.1_pt1 | contig 11246 bp, 8 predicted proteins | sample 1574681 | NCBI WGS metagenome assembly OGTS01 (sample SAMN03295829, study PRJEB24534) | human gut metagenome | isolation source: fecal sample 4 from infant 4 | host: Homo sapiens | place: USA: Pittsburgh, PA | collected 2014-07 | reverse complement strand
CCGCCGATAAATTTGCGCTGACCACCCAATTGCTGCGCATTACCTTCCCCTATATTTTGCTGATCTCCCTGGCCTCGCTGGTGGGGGCGATCCTCAATACCTGGAACCGTTTCTCGGTGCCGGCCTTTGCCCCGACGTTCCTCAACGTCAGCATGATTGGCTTTGCGCTGTTTGCCGCGCCGTACTTCCATCCGCCGGTGCTGGCGCTGGCCTGGGCGGTGACGGTCGGCGGCGTGCTGCAGCTGGCCTACCAGTTGCCGCACCTGAAGAAGATTGGCATGCTGGTTCTGCCCAGAATTAATCTGAAAGATGCTGGCGCGATGCGGGTAGTGAAGCAGATGGGGCCGGCGATCCTTGGCGTGTCGGTAAGCCAGATCTCCCTCATCATCAATACCATCTTCGCCTCGTTTCTCGTGTCGGGATCGGTGTCATGGATGTACTATGCCGACCGTCTGATGGAGTTTCCGTCAGGTGTCCTGGGCGTGGCCCTTGGCACCATCCTGCTGCCGTCGTTGTCGAAAAGCTTCGCCAGTGGTAACCATGACGAGTATTGCCGCCTGATGGACTGGGGCCTTCGACTCTGCTTCCTGCTGGCGCTGCCGAGCGCGGTGGCGCTGGGGATCCTCGCTAAACCGCTGACCGTGGCCCTGTTCCAGTACGGTAAATTCAGCGCCTTTGACGCGGCGATGACCCAGCGCGCGCTGGTGGCCTATTCCGTGGGACTGATGGGGCTTATCGTGGTGAAAGTGCTGGCGCCGGGCTTCTATTCCCGTCAGGACATCAAAACGCCGGTGAAAATTGCCATTGTCACACTGATTATGACCCAGGTGATGAACCTGGCGTTTATCGGCCCGCTCAAGCACGCGGGCCTGTCACTGTCCATAGGGCTGGCGGCCTGCCTGAACGCCGCGCTGCTCTACTGGCAACTGCGTAAACAGAAAATTTTCACCCCACAGCCCGGCTGGCTGACTTTCCTGCTGCGTCTGGTCGCGGCGGTGGTGGTGATGGCCGCGGCGCTGCTGGGCGTCATGCATCTCATGCCGGAGTGGTCTCAGGGGACGATGCCGTTCCGCCTGATGCGCCTGCTGGTGGTGGTGGTCGCCGGAGTAGTGGCTTATTTCGCTACGCTGCTGGTGTTGGGCTTCCGCGTAAAAGAGTTTGCCCGTCGCACAGCGTAAGCCATTGCGACGGAAAGAGGAAACCCGCTTCGCTCAGGCGAAGCGGGTTTTTTTTATGATGTGCGGCGTTCGGCTGCGATGAGGCGCGCATTCTCCAGCAGGCGGATCGCCAGGGCAATTGCCCCGCTGACGACGGCGAGGGTGACCACTCCGTTCCAGCCGGCCAGCACGTACAGCTTGCTGCCCAGCACCGACCCCAGCGACATCCCGATAAAGACCACGGTGAACAGCAGAGCGTTCAGGCGGCCACGGGCCTGCGGCTCCAGGCTGTAAACCAGGTTCTGATGTGCCACCAGGCTTGACTGCAGGCCGAGATCGAAGCCAATAGCCGAGAGAGCAATCAGCGCCAGCTGGCCATGCAGAGGGAGCAGCGGCAGCATAAACATCAGGGCGAAGGAGAGGGTGACCAGCGCCGCGCCCATCTGAGTCACTTTACCGGCGCCAAACTTATCGGCCAGTCCGCCGGCCAGCGGTGCCGCCAGCGCCCCGGCGGCACCGGCGATACCAAAGCCACCCGCTACTGCGCTCCCCATGTGATAGTGTTCTGAGAGCATCACCGCCAGCGTCGACCAGAAAGCGCTAAAGGCGACAGAGAGCGCCCCTTGAGCCAGCGCAGCGCGGCGTAACGCCGGATAACGCAGCCACAGATGCGCCATTGAGGCCATCAGCTGCGGATAGCTCAGCGTCGAGTGAATGGCGAAGCGCGGCAGGACCCGCCACATCACCAGGCCAATCAGCGCCACGCTGACTGCAGCCGCCTGATACATCACCCGCCAGCCGAATACGGCGCCCACTACGCCGCTGACCGTCCTGGAAAGCAGGATCCCCAGCAGCAGCCCGGTCATCACCGTGCCCACCATTTTTCCCTGCTTGCCTGCCGGAGCGAGGATCGCCGCCGCCGGGACGATATCCTGCGCCATGGTGGCCGCCATACCGATCAGCAGACTGACCACCAGCAGTGAGGTGAGCTGGCCGGTAAGGCTGCACAGGAACAGCAGGATCGCCAGCATTGCGCTCTTCAGCAGGATCAGCCGGCGGCGATCGTGACGGTCGCCGAGCGGGAGCAGGAAGAGAATGCCGAGCGCGTAGCCAGCCTGCGTCAGGGTAGGAACCAGCCCCATCCCTTCTACCGACAGATGGAGATTGGCGCCCATCAGCGGCAGTAGCGGCTGCGCATAATAGATAGAGGCGACGCTAAAGCCGGCGCCGAGTGCGAGAATGAAGATAATCCAGCCTGCGTCGCGGGTGGAAAGGGAAGTCGGTGTCATGATCAGTACCTCATAGATGCGATGGCGCTATTTTTCCCTGAATGCAGCTGGCGCGGTAGCCGGGCTGGTGGTAAAACGGTTATACGTAGCACGTATAGGCAAAAGAAAAATGAAAAGACAGGAGCGTATAGACCGCATTGAGCTGATGCGCACCTATATTCGTATTATAGAGGCCGGCTCACTCTCCGCCGCCGCGGGGCAGATGGATACCACCCAGGCAACCGTCAGCCGCCGCCTGCAGTCCCTGGAAGGACTGCTGGGGGTGAAGTTGATCCTGCGCACCACTCATGCGATGAAGCTCACTGACGATGGCGAACGCTGTTATCGCCATGCCCGTCAGGTCGTGGACGCCTGGCTGGCGCTGGAGGATGATCTGCGTATTGCCGACGATCAGCCCGTGGGGGTGCTGCGGGTACGGGCGCCCCATGCTTTTGGCCAGCAACAGCTGCTGGCGCCGCTGGTCGCATTTCTGCAGCGTCATCCGCAACTGTCGGTCGAGTGGATGCTGAATGATAATACCGTCGACTTTCTCAGCGATAATATCGACTGCGCCATTCGCGTTGGCGCGGAGGTGGATCCGGCCACGGTATCCGTGCTGCTGGCGGAAGTGCCGCGCTGCGTGGTGGCTTCCCCTGAACTCCTGGCGAAGTACCCGCCGTTAACCTCGCTGGAGGCGCTATCCGGCCTGCCGTGGATCGCCATTAATACCTTTTATCAGCATGAGGTACGGCTCCGGCATCGGGAAAGTGGGCAAATCGTCTCGACGGCCATCACCCCCTGCCTGAGCACTGACAGCCTGTACGTCGCGCGAAATACCGCGCTGGCGGGGCTGGGGGTGGCGATGGTGTCCAGCTGGACAGTCGTGGAGGATATTGCCGCCGGACGGCTGATTGAGCTGTTCCCGCAGTGGCGTCCCGCCTCGCTACCGGTTCATCTGGTTTATCCCTGGGCGCGCTATTATCCGACACGCCTGCGTAAGTTCCTTGACCTGATGCGGGAGATCATGCCGGATCTGGCCGGGATGCAGCGTCCGCAAAGCGCATAAAAAAACCGGCCAGAGGCCGGTTTTTTTATTAAGCACGCTTATTCGACGGGCTGTGGGCGGGTCGGTTCTGCGGTGGCTTTACGCGTCGCACTATGACCACCGGCGGCGCCTTTACCTTCAAAAGCGAACGGCGGGCGCACCCAGGTGCTGTGGCGCGGCGCTTCCGGGACATAGGCCGGAGCAGGCGCCCGGGTCATCGGCGCGGTAGCATGGCGATCGCCAGCCACAACCACGGGTTTGCTTACCGGCGTTTCAGCTTTGACCGGTTCGGCAGGGGCTGTTGGGGCGGCTTCGGTCACCGGTGCTTCCACCACGGTTTCCGTGGCCGGAACGATGGTTTCCACTGGCGCTTCAACGACAGGCGCCGTTTCCACCACTTCAGGTTCAACCGTGACCGGCTCGGCGTCGATCGTCACTGGCGCAATAGCCTGAGGCGCTTCGACAGCTGGCGCTTCGACCGGCGCTGGCTCGACAGCGGCTGGCTCGACAATTTCCGGAGTATCAACGATAACCGGCTCGGCGGCCGCGACGGGTTCGACGACCACCGGCTCAGCGGTAACGGGCTCCATGGTCGCCGGCTCGACGGTAACTGGCGCGGCAGTGACGGTTTCAACTACGGCAACCGGTGTCGCAATAGCTTCGACGGCTTCAATGGCGCTGGTGTCCTGAACCGGAACCTCTTCCGGCTGCTGGTCCTGCGGACGAACGACCGGGTAGCGGATCCAGACTTTACCGGAAGCCATCTCCGGCGAGGCGCAGGCGACGGTCAGCGGCATCGGCGACTGGGTCGGATAGCGTTCGTCACGATAGCGACGACGGCGCTGACCGCTCACGCGCAGATGACGCGGGGAACGACGAGAGCGGCGCGGCATACCGTTCGCTTCACGGGATTCGCCGTTTTCATCGTGTTCCACTACGTTTTCCACTACCGCCGGCAGTTCGGCTTTCACCGGCTCACTGCGCGGGGTGGCGACTTCAGCCACAACGGTCTCAGGCGCGATCTCGGCAGTCTGCTCGGCAACGGCTGACTCAATGCGTACTTTCTGGGAGAGCTGACGCGGTTTACGACGCGGCAGAGTCTGCACACGCTCTTCCTGCTCAGTCTCCTGTACTTCCGGCTCTTCACGCGTCTGCACCTTGGCTTCCTGCTGCGCCTGGCGTTTATCGTCATTGCGGCGGCGGGAGCGTTCGCGGCGCGGCTGCTGCTCGTCGCGGGATTTGGCTTTGTCCGCGTCATCGCCGACGGTCTGGCGAGCGTCACGCGCTTCTACGTTTTGCGGCTGCTTTTCGCGACGATTGCGACGGTTTTCTTCACGCGATTCGCGCGGCTCACGACCCTCGGCATTGTCCGCACGGGTGTCGCGATTGTCACGGTTGTCACGATTGTCGCGGTTATCACGGCGATCGTTGCGGTCGTTGCGATCGCGGCGGTTGTTGCTCCGCGGTTTACGGCGCTCCTGCTGACGCTCCGGTTTTTCTTCCGCTTTCTTCTCGACCGGAACTTCAACCGGCTTGGCTTCTTCAGTGCCAGAGAAGATATTTTTCAGCGCGCTGAAGAAGCGTGAGAGTAGTCCCGGCTGGGCCGGCGCGGCGGCCGCGACCGGGGCAGCGGCGACCGCAGGGGCAGCCACAGGCTCTTCCAGCATCGGTGCCGGTGGGGCGTCAGGCATCACAAAGGCGGCCAGCGCAGGCTGCTCCGGACGTTTACGTTCTGCTGGCTCCTCGTCACCAGGCAGCGCCATCTCTTCTTCATGCAGCTTCGGCAGCAGATAGCTCAGCGTTGAGGTCTCTTCACCTTTACGCACGCGCAGGACGGAGTAGTGCGGCGTCTGCATCTCGTCGTTTGGCACGATAATGACGCGGACATCGCCCTGACGGGATTCGATTGCGCTCACTGCGGCACGTTTTTCGTTCAGCAGATAAGAGGCGATCGGTACCGGAACGATGGCGTGGACTTCTTTGGTGTTCTCTTTCAGCGCCTCTTCTTCAATCAGACGCAGAATAGAGAGCGACAGCGATTCGTTATCACGCACGGTACCGGTGCCGGAGCAGCGCGGGCAGACGTGATGGCTGGATTCGCCCAGCGACGGGCTCAGGCGCTGGCGAGACATCTCCAGCAGGCCGAAGCGCGAAATATGGCTAATCTGAATGCGCGCGCGGTCCTGACGAACGGCTTCACGCAGACGGTTTTCCACCGCACGCTGGTGGCGAACCGGGGTCATATCGATAAAGTCGATAACGATCAAGCCGCCGAGGTCGCGCAGACGCAGCTGGCGGGCAATCTCGTCAGCCGCTTCAAGGTTGGTATTGAAGGCTGTCTCTTCGATATCGCCGCCGCGGGTGGCGCGGGCGGAGTTGATATCGATCGCGGTCAGCGCTTCGGTGCTGTCGATAACGATAGACCCACCGGAAGGCAGGCGCACTTCACGCTGGAAGGCGGACTCAATTTGCGATTCAATCTGATAATGGCTGAACAGCGGGATTTCACCGGTGTACAGTTTGATTTTGCTGCTGAAATCCGGACGACCCAGTGCGGCGATATGCTGGCGCGCCAGCTCGAGCACTTTCGGGTTATCGATCAGGATTTCGCCGATGTCCTGGCGCAGATAATCGCGGAATGCGCGGACAATCACGTTGCTTTCCTGGTGGATCAGGAACGGCGCCGGACGGCTTTCCGCGGCTTTCTGAATCGCTTCCCAGTGCTTCAGGCGGAAGCTCAGGTCCCACTGCAGGGCTTCGGCAGATTTGCCGACGCCAGCGGTGCGAACGATAAGACCCATGCCGTCCGGAAGCTCCAGGCTCGCCAGCGCTTCTTTCAGTTCAGTGCGGTCGTCGCCCTCGATACGGCGGGAAATTCCCCCCGCGCGCGGGTTGTTCGGCATCAGGACCAGATAGCTGCCTGCCAGGCTGATAAAGGTGGTGAGCGCAGCGCCTTTGTTGCCGCGTTCTTCTTTATCAATCTGCACGATAACTTCCTGACCTTCACGCAGCACGTCTTTGATATTAGGACGACCGTGCGCATTGTAGTTAGCGGGGAAGTATTCGCGGGCGATTTCTTTGAGGGGGAGGAAACCATGACGCTCGGCGCCGTAATCGACAAACGCGGCTTCAAGGCTAGGTTCAATGCGGGTGATTTTGCCTTTGTAGATGTTCGCTTTTTTCTGTTCGTGCCCGGGGCTTTCGATATCCAGGTCGTACAGGCGCTGCCCATCAACAAGGGCGACGCGCAACTCTTCCTGCTGAGTTGCGTTGATTAACATTCTTTTCATCGTAACTTACTCATTATTCTTACATTGACGACTAAGCTGCGGGCAGAGTAATGCCTTTCCGGGGGAAAACCGATGGCCTCGTGTCTGGTTCACGTCGCCAACCTCACGGTTGTCGCGCGCTTAAGAGGCGCAGAGTGTCGGTCGCCTGTGTTTCAAACGGAAACACAGCGCAATTATTCAGGGGAACAGCCTGGGATGTATCACCAGAGAATATTCCATTTATACTCGTCGTCTTTCGCGTTGCAGGCATGGTGGCTTAACCTGCTCACCTCGATCAAAGGATCCAGATGAGCTCCCGGGAGTCCCGGAGTTGACGCCTTCCTGCGACTTGAAATCCATAGAGCCTGTACCGGTAAGGACTGCAACCCGCAGCCCGCTAACTGTCTGAAAGATCACAACGTCTTACGCCATTGCTGCGTGGGCGATCGGTCAGACAAAATTGGTCATTCCGCTAATGTCTTGTTCTAACAAGATGCAATACGGAAAACGGTCTCATTATTCCATTGCTAACCTTGTTATAGCAAGTTGACTTTCACCTTTTATCACCCGGTTACTCACAGTTTTATCACCTGCCCATACAGATTGTTCTAATAACAAACAAAATGGCGGTCAGGTAAACCGTGAAAACAGGATAATGATAAATATAAGCATATAAAAATGAGTGGCGCTAATGCGTCCGGCTATTTAGAATCGCGCACCATGAAAACTGAGACCCCAACCGTAAAAATGGTTGCCATTGCTGCTGATGAAGCGGGGCAACGTATCGACAACTTTTTGCGTACCCAATTGAAAGGTGTACCGAAGAGCATGATTTATCGCATCCTGCGTAAAGGCGAGGTGCGGGTAAACAAAAAGCGCGTGAAGCCGGAGTATAAGCTGGAAGCGGGTGATGAAGTCCGTATCCCGCCGGTGCGCGTGGCGGAGCGTGAAGAAGAGGCGGTATCGCCGCATCTGCAGAAAGTGGCCGCGCTCTCTGAGGTGATCCTCTATGAAGACGATCATATTCTGGTACTCAACAAACCTTCCGGTACTGCGGTACACGGCGGCAGCGGACTGAGCTTTGGCGTGATTGAAGGGCTGCGCGCCCTGCGCCCGGAGGCACGTTTCCTTGAGCTGGTGCATCGTCTCGACCGCGATACCTCCGGCGTGCTGCTGGTGGCGAAAAAGCGCTCGGCGCTGCGTTCGCTGCACGAGCAGCTGCGCGATAAAGGCATGCAGAAAGACTACCTGGCGCTGGTGCGCGGCCAGTGGCAGTCGCATACCAAAGTGGTCCAGGCCCCGCTGTTGAAGAATATTCTGCAGAGTGGGGAGCGTATCGTTCGCGTGAGTCAAGAAGGCAAGCCGTCGGAGACGCGCTTTAAAGTGGAAGAGCGTTACGAATTCGCCACGCTGGTGCGCTGCAGCCCGGTCACCGGCCGCACGCATCAGATCCGCGTTCATACCCAGTATGCCGGGCATCCTATCGCTTTTGACGATCGCTATGGCGACCGCGAGTTCGACAAGCAGCTGTCCGGTACCGGCTTAAACCGCCTGTTCCTGCACGCGGCGGCGCTGAAGTTTACCCACCCGGGGAGCGGGGAGGTGATGCGCGTTGAGGCGCCGCTGGATAACCAGCTGAAGCACTGTTTACAGGTGCTACGTAAGAGCAAATAAGCGCAACGGCGGAATCAGTTCCGCCGTTTTTTTTGCTTTAACCTAACAGCGGATTGTTATTCTCGCGGCGCAGCATCTGACAGAGCGCGATTAAGGGTAAACCGACCAGAGTGTTCGGGTCGCGGCCTTCCAGTCGTTCAAATAGCGTAATCCCTAACCCCTCGCTCTTGAAACTCCCGGCGCATTGCAGCGGGTTCTCTTTGCGGACGTAGCCTTCAATCTCTTTATCGCTGAGATGGCGAAAGTGAACGTCAAAGGGCTCGCATTCGGTTTGCAGATGGCCGGTGGCGGAGTTGTATAGCGCCAGACCGGTATAAAAGGTGACGATGGTCCCGCTGGCCTTTCGCAACTGCCGGCGGGCATTTTCTTCGGTGTGCGGTTTGCCGGTGATTTCACCGTCTAATACGCAAACCTGATCGGAGCCTATAATAAGGTGGTGCGGATAGCGGGAGGCCAGGCTTTGCGCTTTGGCTTGCGCCAGTCGGGCGACAAGCTGACGCGCGGATTCTTCCGGCAGCGGCGTTTCGTCAACGTCAGGCGCGGCACATTCAAACGGTAACCCCAGTTTTTCCAGCAGCATGCGCCGCCAGGGAGAGGTTGACGCGAGGATAAGTTCAGACATATTTTTTCATCCACATATAGCGCTTCGCAGAGCATCATCTTAAACTATGCGCCGCAATGTGTGCGAATAAATGGCAAAAGGCAACCTGAGGCTGCCTTTTTCTTTGACTCTATGACATTACAAAGTTAATATGCGCGCCCTATGCAAAAGGTAAAATTACCCCTGACTCTTGATCCGGTCCGCACGGCTCAAAAACGCCTTGATTACGAAGGCATCTATGCCCGCGATCAGGTTGAACGTGTAGCCGATTCTGTAGTCAGCGTGGACAGCGATGTGGAATGCAGCATGTCGTTCGCTATCGATAACCAGCGTCTCGCCGTCATTACTGGCGATGCAAAGGTAACGGTAACCCTCGAATGCCAGCGTTGCGGGAAACCGTTCCCTCATCACGTCCACACCACGTATTGTTTTAGCCCCGTCAGAAATGACGAACAGGCCGAAGCACTACCGGAAGCGTATGAGCCGATTGAGGTTAACGAATTCGGTGAAATCGACCTGCAGGCAATGGTCGAGGATGAAATTATCCTCTCCCTGCCCGTAGTTCCGGTGCATGATTCTGAACACTGTGAAGTGTCCGACGCGGACATGGTCTTTGGCGAACTGCCTGAAGAGGCACAAAAACCAAACCCATTTGCCGTATTAGCCAGCTTAAAGCGTAAGTAATTGAGGAGTAAGGTCCATGGCCGTACAACAGAATAAACCAACCCGTTCCAAACGTGGCATGCGTCGTTCCCATGACGCGCTGACCGCAGTCACCAGCCTGTCTGTAGACAAAACTTCTGGTGAGAAACACCTGCGTCACCACATCACTGCCGACGGTTTCTACCGCGGTCGCAAGGTTATCGCTAAGTAATCACGCGATACTCGCAGGATTTCCCGTTGCAGGCCATGGCGGGCGTGTGCGTCCCTGGACATTCGGTTAACCCGATCACCAGGGGCATCAATGCCCGAATTGTTGCGTCTGCAGCGTGAACATTCGCGAGTGCCAGCGTGATGAAGCTTAGTGAGGACTCCCCGGGCAACTGGGGAATCACCGAACCGGGCAGCGACGATACCTTGACACGTCTAACCCTGGCGTTAGATGTCATGGGGGGCGATTTTGGCCCATCCGTGACGGTGCCTGCAGCACTGCAGGCACTGAACTCTAATTCGCAACTCACACTTCTTTTAGTCGGCGACCCCGACGCCATCACGCCATTACTTGCCAAAGCTGACTTCGAACAACGTTCGCGTCTGCAGATTATTCCTGCGCAGTCAGTTATTGCCAGTGATGCGCGACCCGCACAGGCTATCCGCAGCAGTCGCGGAAGCTCAATGCGCGTGGCGCTGGAGCTTGTGAAAGAAGGGCGGGCGGAAGCCTGCGTCAGCGCCGGCAACACCGGCGCGCTGATGGGACTGGCGAAACTGTTGCTCAAACCGATCGAAGGTATTGAGCGGCCGGCGCTGGTGACGGTTCTGCCGCACCAGCAGAAGGGCAAAACCGTGGTGCTGGATCTCGGCGCCAACGTCGATTGCGACAGCACGATGCTGGTGCAGTTCGCCGTCATGGGCGCGGTGCTGGCGGAGGAAGTGGTTGGCATGACCAACCCGCGCGTCGCCTTGCTGAATATCGGCGAAGAAGAGATGAAAGGCCTCAGCAGCATTCGCGATGCTGCCGCAGTGCTGAAAACGCTGCCTTCCCTCAACTACATCGGCTATCTTGAAGCCAATGAACTGTTGACCGGAAAAACCGATGTGCTGGTTTGTGATGGATTCACGGGCAACGTCACATTAAAAACCATGGAAGGTGTTGTCAGAATGTTCCTTTCGCTGCTGAAATCTCAGGGAGAGGGCAAAAAACGGTCGTGGTGGCTGCTGTTATTAAAACGTTGGTTACAAAAAAGCCTGGCGAGGCGATTCAGTCACCTCAACCCCGACCAGTATAATGGCGCCTGTCTGTTAGGATTGCGCGGTTCCGTGATCAAGAGTCATGGTGCTGCCAATCAACGCGCCTTTAGCGTCGCGATAGAGCAGGCAGTGCAGGCGGTGCAGCGGCAAATTCCTCAACGGATCGCCGCGCGCCTGGAATCTTTATACCCAGCTGGTTTCGCGCTGCCGGAAAGCGACAGTGACGTGAACTCCCGACAGCAAAGCGGGACGAATGGCCACGATTGACGCCGCGGCAGGTTGAAAGAGGCGGGTATATTACCCAAGAGTGACTGAGCGTACATG
>OGTS01000349.1_pt1 | contig 11845 bp, 14 predicted proteins | sample 1574681 | NCBI WGS metagenome assembly OGTS01 (sample SAMN03295829, study PRJEB24534) | human gut metagenome | isolation source: fecal sample 4 from infant 4 | host: Homo sapiens | place: USA: Pittsburgh, PA | collected 2014-07 | reverse complement strand
GAACTGGCGTGGCAAACGGGAGCCATCGAGCTCCCTTTCTTCATCCTTATTTCTCTGCAGAAAAGTGCCACTCTGCGGCGGTCGATAGCGTCACAATTGGCCCGGCAAGCGTGATATTGTGATGGCCGATAATGTCAGGCGCTGACAACCGTTCGTTATCCATGGTTGAGTGCGCATCCGAGATCAGCACCGTCCGCCATCCCAGCGCCGATGCCGCACGGCAGGTCGTGTCCACGCAGAATTCGGTTTTCATCCCGGCAATAACCAGCTGTTTTACGCCGGCCTGGGCGAGCCGATGCGCAAGGTCAGTGTGCTGGAAACAGGAGGGGTACCTTTTAATAAAGACGATATCCCGCTCGCCGTTAACACCCATCTCAGGCAGCAGTTGGGTTAATGGACTTTGTGCTGAGAACGGAGAATCGTCCGGCCCGGTATGGCGGGCAAAGAAGACGGGCACCTCAGCCTGTCTCGCTTTTTCAATCAGCAGGCAAACGTTCGCCAGAAGCGCATCGGCCTGATACGGAGAAACCGGGCCATGGAAAAGCCCCTGCTGCATATCGATAATTAAAAGGGCATGCTCAGATGAAATCATGATGGGTCTCCATTCAGTGTGTCACGAACGGAGAGGTCTCTCCCCGTCCACATTGGCGGGGAGTGAGGATCTGTTTGTCAGGAGCCGGTCACAGATACGCCCACACCACCGCTGGTTACGGTCGTGGTGTTGACGGTGGTGGTTGGCTGCACTGACGTAATCATTATCTGACCTTCACTGATTCCTTACCGATAAAAGATAAGCACGATTAAAACGGCTCTTTTCTTATAGCATTGAGCAGATACGGATGGCAATTTATGCGCGATCAACGCAGCCGCTTTGCACAACCATTAACGGCTTAAGATATAAGTGCGAAGGATTTCACCTGCTGAGAGAATATGTTTCACGGTATACTCCCGCGCCTCCTGTGGTTGATTTTGCTGGCAGGCCATCAGGATCTGCTGATGCTCATCCTGGAATTTCAGCGTATCCGACAGCAGTCTGTTCTGAAAAAGCTCATATCTTTCAATCTGCTCGCGCAATTCACCGATCATCTTCAGCAGGCGCTGATTATTACACTTCCGATAAAGCAGTTCATGAAACTCCCGGTTATATCTCCCCTGCTGCTCGGGTTCAGAAGCGCTGCTCAGTAGCTGATGCACCAGTGCTGCCCGGGCAAGCGTTTCCGGGTCCATATTCTCCAGGCTATGAAAAATGGCTTCGCCTTCCAGGAGTGCCCGCAGCTGATAAATTTCATCGACATCAGCGGCCGTCAGCGTTTTCACCACCGCGCCACGATTTCTGTAAATCTCAACCAGACCTTCGCGCTCAAGCTGCTGTATCGCTTCTCTCATTGGGATACGGCTGACCGCAAACTGACTGGCCAGGTCCCTCTCAACGAGACGGTCGCCATCTCGCAACGTCCCCTTGTTGATTAAGGTTTTTAGCTCACCGGCAAGAATATCGGCGGTCGAACGGGAAGCGGTGTTCATTTGGCTCTCTTTACATCACGCATAAATGGTATACCATTATGCCATTAACATCAGCGTCATGACAACCTTGCGATTCCAGGGGCAGCTTCGTTGAGGCAACGCAATAAAACGGGAAGATGCCTCTGCGATGAAAAGCACATAAATCCCCCCTCCACAGAGAAAAGGCAAATCTATGCAACATGCTTATACCAGCCATATCACATGGACCGGCAATCAGGGCACGGGTACTTCGGGTTACAAGGCTTATGCCCGGACCTGGGATATCGCGGTAAAGGGAAAAGAACCCATTCATTGTTCAAATGATCCATTACTTGGCGGCGATCCCGGCAAAATGAACCCGGAAGATCTCCTGCTCTCTTCTCTCTCAGCCTGTCACATGCTGTGGTACTTACATCTGGCCTCCGATGCCGGCATTACGGTCATGGAATATCAGGACTCGCCGGTGGCAACGGGTGAAGTGTTAAAAGGGGGCGCGGGTCGCTTTATTTCTGCCACCCTCAGGCCGAAAATCACCGTACTACCAGGTACCGATCTCGACGCCGCCACGGCCATTCATCAGCAGATCCATCACGTCTGTTTTATCGCCCGTTCGGTCAATTTCCCGGTCAGTTACCAACCTGAATTTATTATTTTTAACGCAGAGTAACGCGTTTCTGAAGGGTAATCCGGTGCGCAGGGACGGCGGCTGAGGGTATCCCCCCTCAGCCATACTTCGCTGCAGACCGAAGCATTCTGCTGTGGCCGTCAGTAGACTGCGGGGAAATTCACCACGGAGCAGACTGATGATTGCAGTACTTTTTGAGGCCGACGCCTTACCAGAAGCACAGGAAAGATATTTACAGCTTGCGGCCGGGCTGACGCCTTTGCTTTCAGACACGCCGGGGTTTATTGCCATTGAGCGCTTTCAGAGCCTGAGTACGCCCGGCAAAATCCTCTCGCTATCCTGGTGGGAAGATGAAGCATCGGTGGCCAACTGGCAGCAAAATGAGCGGCATCTGGCTGCCCAGCGCGAAGGCAAAGCATCGATTTTTTCATACTACAGAATACGCGTTGCCCGCGTGTTCCGGGATTACGCATCGGATCGGGGAGCACAGCCAGATGTATGACATTCACGTGATTCTCAGCAACACGCCGGGCTCGCTTGGCGCAATGGGTATGGCGCTGGGTAACAACGGCGTGGGGCTCGAAGGCGGTGGCGTATTCACCACCCCTGATGCCGGACATGCGCATTTTCTGGTGGAAGACGGTGAGAAAGCCCGCAGGGTACTGACCGAGGCTGGTTTTGCCGTCAGCAGCGTATGCCGTCCTCTGATCAGAAAGTTACCTCAGGAACGACCTGGTGAACTGGGAGACATCGCAGACACCCTGGCCCGCAATGGCATTAATATTCTGGTACAGTACAGCGACCACCGTAACCGGCTCATTCTCATTACCGATGATGACACCCGGGCAGCGGAAGTGACCAAAAAATGGGCCATACTTTCTGAATGAATCTCCTGAAAACGCAGCAAGACAGTGAGCCAGAGGAGGCGCTGGAAACCGCTATGGCGATGGTGGCCTCCGCCCTCTCTGACCCGTCAAGGGTCAGTATTCTATGCGCGCTAATGGATGGGCGCGCATGGACGGCAACCGAACTCAGTACGGTTGCCGAGGTGTCTGCCTCCACCACCAGCGGGCATCTTGCCCGACTGCTCAGCAACGGGCTGGTGGTGTGTCTCGCGCAGGGGCGTCACCGCTATTACCGCCTGGCGGGCGCGCATATCGCCGCGCTGCTGGAAAACCTGATGGGCGTCTCTATGCAGGCGCATAAGACGCTTCTCCCCAGCACGCCGGTTAATCTTCGTTACGCACGCACCTGCTACGACCATTTGGCGGGCGAGCTGGCGGTGAATATTTATGAGTATATGCTGCGGGAAAAATGGCTGGCGGCCGATGGACTGGCCCTGACATCAGCCGGTAAAGCCCAGCTTGAACGCCTTGGCGCAGTACTGAACACCCGCCCGCGACGTAAGCCTTGCTGCCCCTGTCTTGACTGGAGTGAAAGACGTTTTCATCTGGGCGGTGATGCCGGTTCGTCGCTGATGGCACTGTTTGAGCAGAAAGGATGGATAACCCGCACGCCGGGATATCGGGAAGTGCAAGTGACGGATAGCGGCAGAGCGGCGCTGTCCCGGCTGTTTAATCTGAAGGTGAGCGGATAGCGTATTGCTTTTCAGTCACCCATTTGGCGCCTTACCGTTCGGCGCGGTTTTAACCTGCATTTTCTCCCCGAACTCACCCTCTAACTTTGGTGCATCTGTTTGCATGTCCGCATAAATTCCGCACCTCTATGTCGGGGAACGTGTGACGGGGGATTAAGGGCGCCATGTGAGGATAAGCTAATCTGTGCTCATTCCTAACCAGAAACAAATAATATGTTTCACTACCTCTTCTATAATAAATTTAAAATCAATAAGTTAAACCTGTTCAGTAAGATTAATTTTTTATATTTTAATCTAAAAACAATAACTTGCCAAATCCCGACTCTTGTCGAAACTGTCAGCGATGATATGTTTCCCATTCCCGGTAAACCGATATAATTGACTGATATTTAGATGTGTCAGCAGGACTGAAGAAAAAGTGCAACTCCTTATCTTCGTACAACTCTCTGATTGGAACGTGATAAGTTTTCTTAAACGTTTCCTTGTTTAGTTTTCCTTCACGATAACTCATACAGGCTTGATCATATGCATTGAGCCAAGTTTCTTGTGCTGAATTATAATTTTTGCTGATGATTGGATAGTTGACAGCAGAGCTATCAGCTTCTGCGTATTTCATCAATGCCTCGCGCAGCTGTACTGTTGCAGTAGCAATACTATTTGTAATCTGACTTTCGAGAGCAGCTTCCTGTAACTTCAGCGCTCTTTTGGAAATAACGTTTGCATTGCGATATTGAAGTGCTGAATAGATAGAAGCCACCAAAGCTATACATGAAAGCGTAAGCGTTACAATATTTAATTGTTCTTGATTCATGGTTTCGGTCCTTTTGCTACCATTCTCATCATTGCTAGTATTTCATCATTGCTAATGGATGAGCCTGATTTAGCTAACGCCTCATAATCCTCCCTACCACTGTAGTGTTCAAGGGCGATAACATCATCGTCATACCCCAGGTCCGTCAGGGCCTTTTTTAGCTCTTCGAGCATACGAACCCGTTGATGCTCAGTAAGAGGGTTTCCACCTACTGTTAAAGTCTGAATTTCCATCCAGATTTTATTCAATTCTATCACTCGCATATCTCCATCTTTGCATTTAGATATGCGAGCAGCATATATTTCTGCTAATTCCTTATAAGTTTGGACTGCCATAGTATCTCTCCTTGATGTATGAATTAGAGTCTGTATAGATAAAGTAAGACTTCTTCATTGTATTGAAGAAAATTAGAAGAACAAGATTTTTAGGGAATTTCACCAATGCAACGCATTCTTTTTCGCTATGAATGTTTTTTTAAAGAAAAAGAGATTCTATATATACACTTCTGGCAATGGCAAACTGCCAAGATATTTCCTAACCTGATATTTTTCTGAGTTCATAACCCGGTCATGGCAAATACTTCAGTTAGAAAGGCAGCATTGAACTGGTTGACGTCGTGCAGCATGATATCTGTCACTACACGATCCGATGAGCACCTGGGGGAATCATTGACTGAAAATCAAAAAAAACGGGAGCCCATCGGCTCCCGCTTTTACTTAATCCACCAACGGGATTACATGTTCGCGATAATCGCGTCGCCAAACTCGCTACATTTCAGCAGTTTAGCGCCTTCCATCAGACGTTCGAAGTCATAGGTCACGGTCTTGGCGGCGATAGCGCCTTCCATGCCTTTGACGATCAGGTCTGCGGCTTCGAACCACTGCATATGGCGCAGCAATATCTACGACATAAATATTTAAGTGACTAATTTTATTATTAATTTCGCCATTTAATCGAATTTTTACTACCTTAAATCACATTATTTAACTTGTTGATTTAGCTAATTTAAATCTTCGTTTTGGGGAATGAATTGTTGTTAATACTCATGTTCATTGCTTCATGCCTCACATCACTGGACAGTCATCGTCATTCTTACATGGCCGATTAATAATGTAGGTTAATCCCCTATGACAAACTCATCGTCCAGCGCCTCACCATCCAGAGTGATAAAAGCCTTTCCACAATATTTGCAAAATAAGTACCGCTACCGTGCTGAATTAAAACGGCATGTCTTTGCTATGATGTAATGAAAAAATCCACTATGGGATAGCCTACTTCAGTTTGTATGAACTGACTATTAGGATATTCCATTCCAGTATATGAAAACGCGTGATAGCTATTCAATCAGACATATAAGGGGGAAAGGCCCCTGTAAGGGGCATAAATTATGAGGCTTTACTTTTTGCCATATCTTCACATTTTTGCAAAAGTTTTTCTGCTGTTCTAACAGCTACATTCGCTTCTAGTTCGTTGATTGTTACTTCTAATCGATAATCACTAATAATACGTTGATCTTTTAATGCTTGTAACGCAAATCCTAAAGCCTTAAGTGTAAGCTTGGGATATATTTCGGCTCCATCTTTCCAAGCCATGGTGGACAAATAATCAATAAGGCCCTGGTGACTATCCTTAGGTCCATGCTTCATATATGGGAGGATATGGTGATATGCACCATAGTAAGCTCTAGCAATTGCATTTCTATACCCAATCTCATCTTTACGAGAGGAACAATCTTTCGCAAAACTGATAAAGTCATTACTAGTTACAGGCATTTTCTTCCTCCTGAGTACCACGATACCAAACACTGAATCTTTTCCCCGCTAAATTTTCATTTTCAGCAAGAGAAAAAGCTATATCAATATTCATATCGGCAATAACATCAATATCATCAGTTTTTAACGTCAGTATATATGCCGCAGTTTTTTCTTCTGCTACAAAATAAAAAGATATAGATGATGCGCGAATACCATAATTGTCAGCAACATCAATCATTTTCTGCGCTATATCTTTATACTCATCCTCGGTAAGACCGGCTTTTTGTCGGAATTTTTCTGATTCAATCGCAATACCATGAGCATCATTCTTCATAGCTTCAGCGTCCTTTTCGTCAGCAATTGCAATGAAACGATCGGCGTAATGTAATGCAGTTTCTATATTACCTGTGAACAGGTTAGTTTCCCAACCAAAGGTAAGCATAGTCTTAGAGCCGTATTTAGTAATAAGGCGGTTAACGACTTCTCGTAACTCCTTATGTGTACCGAACTCAGACAAGTAAATTGCGTAATTCATAGCATAGGTATCAACACCCCAAGATAGTGATGCCTCGAAAAAATGCACAGCATCATCTTTGAGGCCAAAAGCAGCATAAGCGAGTGCTTTCAGATAATCATCTGAAAATCGGTCATTTAGACTATCGATCTCTCTTAAGTACTTGCGAAAAGTAAATTCATCAATCTTAACCTTCGCTTTCAGTACATCTATGAGTTCGCTAGCTATTTTATTCGACTTGGGAGCAGCCTTGGGCATCAATCTTTCCTTCGCTATGGAATCTTCTTAGTCGCTTCCGTACAAGCAATCTTGTTTGTTGGCTAAGGTTACAGCACACCAAAGACAAAATCCAATCTGAAATATGTACAAAATCATATGTCAAGCCTTGACTTTAAAAAAAACAATATTTTATCAACACAATGCAAGTCAATACAGTTTAGACATATAGTAAGTCTGTGGATAAGTCAGTCTTACTCACATCTACGTTACTTTCGAGATTTGTAAAAATGCTTTCAGTTAAAACGATCGCCCTCCGGGGAAAAAGATTAAAAGATGTATTACTGGGATGAATGACCAATTAACCTTTTGATATATAATGCAAAATAGAGCAATGCGATGCCAACGCGGAGGCTAAAACACTATCATGATCCCCCAAGACCCCAATCAAACGTGCCTCAAAAGTTGTTTATATGCCTGTTTCACACATGAGATGTTTTTGTGGTGAAAGCTCGCCAATTTCCCTCGTACAGGCTCATCTCTCTCAAAGAAATAGTGTCTATCTAATATTGTATACTTACAGTTTGATCATAGGAGGTAAGCATGTGTGGACGCTTTGCTCAATCACAGACACGCGAAGAATACCTGGCTTATCTTGCCTAAGAGGCTGAGCGTGACATCGCCTATGATCCCGAAGCAATCGGCCGGTACAACGTGGCGCCAGGGACTAAAGTTTTGCTCCTGAGCGAACGCGACGAGCAGTTGCACCTCGACCCGGTTCACTGGGGTTACGCGCCAGGGTGGTGGGATAAACCGCTCTTGATTAATGCCAGGGTTGAGACCGCAGCCAACAGCAGGATGTTTAAACCCCTGTGGCAGCACGGTCGAGCGATCTGCTTTGCCGATGGCTGGTTCGAATGGAAAAAAGAAGGCGACAAGAAGCAGCCCTACTTTATCCATCGTGCCGATGGCCAGCCGATATTCATGGCGGCAATCGGGAGTACACCATTTGAACGTGGAGACGAAGCCGAAGGCTTTCTGATTGTCACCGCTGCGGCCGATCAGGGGTTGGTCGATATTCACGACCGCCGGCCGCTGTTTCTGACGCCGGAAGCAGCGCGAGAATGGTTGAGGCAGGATGTCGGAGGGAAGAAAGCTGAAGAGATAGCAGTCGACGGAGCAGTATCCGCCGACCATTTCACCCGGCATCCGGTATCGTGGGCGGTAGGTAATGTTAAAAATCAGGGGCCGGAATTGATTGAAGCTATCAAAAGTCTATAATTTGATAACGTCTACTATGTGCGAGAAGCGATAGCTTTTAACATTTGTTAAGTAATTCTGTAAGAATCATTCTAAAATGGTTCACTCGCATAATCTCTTGCGTCGGCTCGAGTACACAGACAGTAAATCGTTGTTGAAGTTGAATAAATGGCCCTGCTAATATAAATTGAAACCAAAAGATAAGAGGATGGTTTCCATGACTTCAGAATCGTTTAAAGAAACACCCAGAACTACTAAACTTAGTAGGAATCTTAAGAATCTATATCTAGATCCCAATAATTACCGTTTCGTCGATAATGAAAATCACAGGTTTGTAAGTGAAGATAATCTTTTAGATACACAAGTACAGAAACGAACTCGGACATTTATTGAAGGACGAGGACAGGAGAACATTCGCGATCTCTTAGCTAGTTTTAAAGCTAATGGATTTTTGGATGTAGATATTATCCAAGTCAGAGAGTTAGGGGATAATAAATATCTCGTATTAGAAGGTAATCGCCGAGTAACTGCCTTAAAAGTTTTGCAAGAAGCATTCGAAAATGGATTTGAAATAGGCAATCTTGATCCTGCAATATTTAGAAGCGTCCCATTTGAAATTCACAGTAAAGAAGAAAATGAAAAACATCTCATAGTCATGGGATTAAAGCATATTAGCGGAAACAAAAAATGGTCAACATTTAACCAATCTAAGCTACTGTACGATTTTCTGAAACCTTACCAAGACTCCTCTCGTGAAGAATATATTAACAAAGAGAATGAGTTGGTAAACTCACTAGGTATCACCAAACATCGCCTGAGATCAATGTTGCGAGTTTATAACTTAATCCAATCTTATAAAATGAGTGATTATAGCGAGCAGTTTTCAACGGATATGGTTGGTATTTTTGAAGAGATAATGAAAAAACCAGTTATTAAAAATTGGTTGGGATGGAACGATGCAGGTTATTCTGCTAATAATTTAATTAATCTAGAACGCCTTTTTTCATGGATTTCTAAAACTGAAGTTTATGCAGAACCAGATGAAAATGAAGATGAAGATGGTTACGACAACAGTGATGATTATAAAGAACTTGAACCAATCATAACAAAATCGCTTGAAATTCGTGATCTAGCTTTGTTTATTGAAAACGAGCATGCTTTGAAGGTTATGGAAGATGAAAGAAGCCTTGCTCGTGGTTTAGTATCAAGTGGATCTGTAGATAAACAAAATTACCAAAATGCCTTGTCGAGCCTTTCGGAATCATTAATAAGCTTATCGAACTATAGAGCATTAATTAGTGCTGATGATACACGTATTTTAGATGAGGCCAAAGACAGTTTATCGAAAATCATACCCAAGAAGAGCAGTTTAAATATTGAGGGCGGGAACTTCACTACTGTTTTTGAATATGGCGTCCAATCTCATTTCGAAACCATCAATATAAAAAAATACAAAAAACTAAAGAACTTTGAAATTAACAAGTTAAATAGAATAAATATCTTTGCAGGATTTAATAATACAGCTAAAACTACATTTCTGGAAGCAGTCTATCTCCTTACCCAAAGAAATGATATGGCTTCACATTTCAATTTAATCAGACAAAAAAACAAATTCCCTTCATTAAGTCCAGTTTTTTTAAATGCCGTATTTCAGGATAGAATTTTTATTGAGGGACGGTTTAACGGTGTTGATGTATCAGTAAACATGGAAAAATTCGACGAACCAACTGTCGATAAAAAAGATGACTATATAGCATCTTATAGACTAACATCTCAAATTGATAGTACAGTTATATCAAATTTGGTACATACCTACATACATGAAAGTATGATAAGAATATCGGATCAAGTATCTCATCTTTGTTCATCATCTTTTAAGAGTCCATATTTTTATGATATCGATGATTCAATTAGTGATTATAATCGAAGCGTTGAACTTAAAGTTACATCAGTTGATGGCCTTTCGCAGACAGCAATTAACCTTGTCATTGATTTTATGAAGCGCGTCGAAGATAGTATTGTCGATATTCGTTATACTGAAGAAATGGATGTTAAACGTTTCTTAGTAGAATCAAAGTACTCATTAGAGCGTAGTTTTGATTTAACTACTTATGGTGAAGGTATTCAGCGCATTTTTTATATTGCGCTAGCGTTTGCCTCATGTAGAAATGGAGTGATATTAATTGATGAATTTGAAACGGCTATACACTTTAGCCTCTTAAAAGAGTTTACACGATTAACACAAAAGCTTGCTGAAACTTTTAATGTTCAAGTTTTTTTAACTTCTCACTCTCGCGAGTGTATCGAAGCATTTATTGAAAATGGTTATAAAACAGAACAAATAACAGGCTTCCAGATGATCAATAGCGGCAATAAAATCAGCTCAAAAAGGGTAGAAGGAGAACGCTTTAAGTACCTTATTGAAAATATTGCTCTGGATATTAGGGGGTAATATGAGCAAGAATAAAGTGGTCATAGCCGCATGCGAAGGACAGCATGATATATCTTTTATAACTAGAATTCTTCATACTGCTGGATTCAAAACTGACAGCAGGAAAATAAAAGATTTCCCATTTCCTTTTAATTCGCTTTTTACTGGTATTGCTGGAAAAATGGTATTAGCTGACAAAAAACTAGGATATCATAGCCCTAACTTTCTTTTACCTTCTATTGCGTTAGAATTCGGCGGAAGGATTGTTCTCCTACACAACCTTAATGGTGATGGACGCAGTGCTGAAAGGAAAAAATTAATAAAACTTTACTCCGAGTTAGTTGGGGATGATGATTTCTCAAAAGACTTAAATTATGAATTTAGATTTTTATTTTTTTTTGATGCTGATGATCATGGTGTGAAATATCGACTCTCAGAAATGACTACTGAGTTAGAGATGAAAACAGCTTTATCTAATGGTTCAGTAGTGGCTTATGGTAAGCATGAGCTAGGTTGTTATATCTATCATGAAAATGATGGTGATACAGGAGTGCTTGAGGACATATTACTTGAGCACTTTTCAGAAAAAGATAATGATTTGCTTGAGCATGTTTCAGACTTTCTTTCCAATCATACATTAGAGGAAGAAAGAACCAAGGAATTGCATGTCATTGATGGGGTAGAAGAACGAAAAGGCGCTTCTAAATATTCTGAAAAAAAATCCAAGGTGAACTTATTTGGTCAGCTTCAGTTTTCAGGGATGAGTAATTCAGTAATTATATCTAAATCAGATTTCTTAAGAATGGAAGATATACAAAGCTGTCCGCAGTGTAGAATAATTAAAGATATGTTTTGTTGATTTTTATCTGCCGCTATGCGGCAGTTTAATATAGCCACAGTTTTATCATACCCCCACATTGTGGTAGATTGGAACTAACGTCCGCTCCTTGCTCGCAGTGGACGTTCAGTTCAGGTAACTTGCCCACTTCTAGCCAAGAGCAAACATAGAAATAACGCATCTTCGACAAGGTTTGTCTGTAACGACAATTAGATCCTTTGAGTCAGAGGTAAGATAATTAATTTTAAACCGATAATGTTATTTCTATAATTATCATCATGCTATATGAGTACATT
>OGTS01000345.1_pt1 | contig 11881 bp, 14 predicted proteins | sample 1574681 | NCBI WGS metagenome assembly OGTS01 (sample SAMN03295829, study PRJEB24534) | human gut metagenome | isolation source: fecal sample 4 from infant 4 | host: Homo sapiens | place: USA: Pittsburgh, PA | collected 2014-07 | reverse complement strand
ACGGTCAGCGAAGGCGAGGTGGTGGTTAACGGCTTTGCCGCCCACGACCGGACCACCGACCTCAACAAGATGCGCGAAAGCGTCGGCATGGTGTTCCAGCGCTTTAACCTGTTCCCGCATATGACGGTGCTGGAAAACCTGATTATGGCGCCGATGAATCTGCGCAATATGCCGCGCCAGCAGGCGGTCGACCTGGCGGACGCCTTGCTGGCGAAGGTGGGCTTAAGCGATAAGCGCGACGCCTGGCCCTCGAGCCTGTCCGGCGGCCAGCAGCAGCGGGTAGCCATCGCCCGTGCGCTGGCGATGAAGCCGTCGATTATGCTGTTCGATGAGCCCACTTCGGCGCTGGATCCGGAGCTGGTGGGCGACGTGCTGGAGGTGATGAAAAACCTCGCCAGCGAGGGGATGACCATGGTGATCGTGACCCACGAAATGGGCTTTGCTCGCGAAGTGGCCGACCGGGTGATCTTCATCGACCAGGGCGTGATTCAGGAAGAGGGCAAGCCGGGGCAGATCTTTAGCGCGCCGAGCAACCCACGCACCGCCGCGTTCCTCAGCAAGGTGCTGTAAACCGAGCGGGCTGGAAAAATGTCATCTGTGAAGCGTTCTATAGGCTATGACATAGAGAGTAGAAGGGAAGAGAGTTAAAACACGCTGAGAATAGCGAGGGAGAGAGTTTAGGACATAAGAAAGGCCGCTCTTTGGCGGCCTATATGATTTAATGTAAATATGCTGTTAGAGTCTGGTTTATTACTGGGTCTATTGTGCTTCAGAGCGTGGCCATTACCGTAGTCCATATAACCACATGACCCGCCATCAAGCTAATTTTCATTGCACTTTCAATAATTCACCATGCCGGATGTTTTTTTACGATCTGCAAAGAATTCAACCACCAGGCCGCACACTGATATTCCCCAGCAATAAGGGCTAGCAAAAGAGGCCATCAGCAGCGCCTGAAGCAGCCACGTAGAATTGAAAAGGGTTCATCTTAATCGCCTAGTATGATTGCGTTAAATTCAGGATCATGCCATAAATCTTCAGGGTCACGCTTACGAAAGCGAGGATGATTAAATACAGCACCTACTTTACGTTCATGCGCAATCCGTCTATCACGCTGTTCTTTGGTTTCCAGTTCATTAACTGGCGTTACTACGTATTCTTCATATGGTGAAGTCATTACTTAAATCACCCCAGCCATTAAACAGCAAAGCGCGATAAAGCCGAACACTGAAAGGATAATGTTTAGCGTCTGCTTACTTTGCTGGCGCTCTCTGAATGCCTCCAGTGTGGTGATCTCAATATCTCGCCAATCCTGATATGTATCAAGAATCGCCATATTCTTACCCTGATACATTCCCTCCGCTACTACGTATCCCTGCTTTAGCATCACTTCATAGTAACTTACATGAGGATTCATCACGCCGGGTACAATGTTAGCCTCTGCTACTGCTTTAGCTTCCCGGATTTTTTCTAAATCTTCCTGCATGATCAGGCCTTATTGTTCACTGTATTGTTGATAGTGATAGGCGCTTGTGTAGGAGCTACCACATGCATTGTATTACTTGCGTTAGCGTCTGGATGTGTTGGATCTGGCTGTGTATTCACTGTAACCGCTGTGTCTAAATCCCACGCAGCGCCAGTGATAAGATCAACGCCACCACATACAATCAACCCGCAAGCAATATCACCCCAGAGCCAGCCGTTCAGATTGTCTGTTACTGTGCCAGAGGTTATAGGGGCTGAGTCTGTACGCTGGAGTGTCACAGAATAGGGCGCATCGCCACGCTTGAGGTTTACCGTTGTAGGTGCAACGCCTGTACTCACTACTTCACCATCACCATTTCTAATCGTGTACATTGCCGGGGCATTAGTCTTAATGGCTACAGGCTGTGTTTTACCATCCACTATTAGCGCACAGCCAGAAAGTGACATAGCAGCAACAATAGCAGACAGCGCTACACAGATAGATTTGGTTTTCATTACAAGTGCATTCCTATTGATTGGATTAAATTGCTTTCTTAAAAAGTTTTGACTGATAATTACTACGTGCTTTTAGTAGCGCTTGAGTGTCTTTACTTTTCCATTCGCTTAGCTTAGCCGCTAGGGTAATACCCGCATTAAGTTCCATTTGATATTTAGTCTCGAACCAGAGCGGGGGATAATGATTAATAGCAAATACCCCCTTTATGGTGAGATCCGTAGCCACCGTGGATATGTTCGCCCCTCGGACAAGCAAAGGCACCAGTAGCCACACAGAACAGAAGAACAGCTAATAAAGTTTTCATTTCTTCAACCACGTATTAAGAACTAAAAAATCAATATGATTCGCTGGAGCCATTGCAGGTGCTTTCCCTGTAAATTTAAAACATGCTTTTGGCTCTGGCTCAGCATTGCCAATGTCACCAGTATTTATTAAGGCTATGCCGCCGTTAACATCCATCGGAAAGAAACTAAAATCTGAATATGTTGTATTGGTATATTCAATATTTCCGTATTCATTCGGCATCCTGTACCACACATGACCCTCAACAACCATGTATTGATTTTTGGTATTTAGATCACCTTCTACTGTGTAATAAGTGCGTCTAACAGTAGGGCATAGCCATTTTTGCATACCTGTATTAACTACGCTGTCTTTAACGCTGTTTAACGCTTTATTTTGTTCTCTCCAGTGCTCTATACGTTCATCTTCTATATTCTTCTGGATCTCCTGATCCTCAGAACTCTGTACAGGCGCTGAGTATTCAGGGGGAGGCGTATAGCCACCGGGACGCACAGAAGCCGCCCTAGCTCCACACAGAGAGCCATCTTTAGCTATTTGGTCTGGATAGTCGCAACGGTTAGCCTGTGCGCCAAAAGAAGCCATTACAGCAAGAGCAATGATCAGCTTTTTCATTTTTTATATAACTCCTTGCGGAACTCATCGCAAATTTCATCTAAAGATTTAACATCTTTTTCATGCAGGATAATAATGCTCATTATGTAACTAAACCAACAGACGGAAAAGATCATCAGCATGATCAATTGACCTATCGAAATAACCATTTAGAAAATCTCCGAATTAAATCAATTACGCCAAGCGCTAACCATATTAAATTGAACCATAACGCTATGAACAACTTGCTTTAGCTTGCCCTACACAGTGCTATAGGCCATGCAAAGATTACCCACATAGCAGCGTTAAAAGTGATTTTGAAGTAGAAAGGGAAATCATCTCCTTTAATCACTGTCTATACATCTGAAACGTCAGTAGGGCATACAACATTATCAACTGCTTTAATTATCGATTTCTTATTGTTCAGCAGAGTATTGTACATTTCTTTAACGCTGTTGATCAAAGCATGGGCATTCAAGTTAGTGATAGTAGAAAATTCTATTAACCTCATGTTTGTTGTTCGTCATTACTGCTGTGCGATGAATTATCCTAGGGACATTCTAATAGGGCCACTACTATTGAGATGATTCTTATGTAATGCGCACAAATACATTAAGAATTTATATTTATGATCAGGCCTGCCCATCATTTCATATTGATATATTCATGTCGTTTATGAAATTAACATAACAGTAAAGTTAAGGGTATTTAACGTTTACATTCAAAGCATTTAATGTAGTGTACACATGTGATTACTCAGCATGCATGTAATACATGCGTAGAAGTAAATGAGATGTGATTAATGCGCCGCAGTTATTTACTTTACTCTGTAAAAAACGATGAAAAGGAAAGAAAAGTAAAAAACAGCTATTGCTAGCTAATACATACACTCAATAGCTTTACATCACATAGCTGTATGAATTTCTGCAAAACGAACCATTCACTTTTCCTGCGCTGCATGAATGCCTGGAGACGGTCAGCGAAGGCGAGGTGGTGGTTAACGGCTTTGCCGCCCACGACCGGACCACCGACCTCAACAAGATGCGCGAAAGCGTCGGCATGGTGTTCCAGCGCTTTAACCTGTTCCCGCATATGACGGTGCTGGAAAACCTGATTATGGCGCCGATGAATCTGCGCAATATGCCGCGCCAGCAGGCGGTCGACCTGGCGGACGCCTTGCTGGCGAAGGTGGGCTTAAGCGATAAGCGCGACGCCTGGCCCTCGAGCCTGTCCGGCGGCCAGCAGCAGCGGGTAGCCATCGCCCGTGCGCTGGCGATGAAGCCGTCGATTATGCTGTTCGATGAGCCCACTTCGGCGCTGGATCCGGAGCTGGTGGGCGACGTGCTGGAGGTGATGAAAAACCTCGCCAGCGAGGGGATGACCATGGTGATCGTGACCCACGAAATGGGCTTTGCTCGCGAAGTGGCCGACCGGGTGATCTTCATCGACCAGGGCGTGATTCAGGAAGAGGGCAAGCCGGGGCAGATCTTTAGCACGCCGAGCAACCCACGCACCGCCGCGTTTCTCAGCAAGGTGCTGTAAACCGAGCGGGCTGGCGGCAGGCCAGCCCGCTGAGCGCTGATCAGAAATGGATCACCATTATCGGATTACACAACCTCCAATTTTGCCACAATCCGCATTTCCACAAGGGCATTCTCTGGAATGAACTCTGATACACCGATGGCGGTCCATGCCGGGTATGGAGCTTTTATATACCTATCTTTTACCTTAGAAAAAAGGTCTATATGTTTTTTTAGGTCAATATGAAAAGTCGTCATTTCAAGTATGTTTTCATAAGTTAATCCGGCAGCTTCTAAATAAACCCCCAGCTTATAAAAAGCATCATGAAATTGTTCTTCAGGATGCTGACTAATCGGTTTGTCTTTACGAGCGGCGGTAACGCCTGAAAGGTACACTGTGCCATCTGATTCGATGATGGGGGAGAAGTGCCAGTCATTAAAGTAATGTTGAAACTCTTCAGGAACTATCGACTTTTTCATGATTTTTCTCAAATGGATGATTTAAAAATGACTGCGTGCTCGAAGCGGTGATGTCCAAAAATACTGTTAAACAAGCTTAAACTATCTCTGCGGTCAGGGGGCTGTTTGAGCATCGCGTATTCAATCAGCCACATGCCTGTTGCTTTTGCTGCCAGGAAGACGGGCCGCAGTTGAAAATAAACCGGTGGAGCGTCTGATAAGCCGGATACTTAGCCCTGCGCCCGTGGCGAGACATACCGCCATCGTTAGCAGGGCGACGATAAAGGCATGCGTGATATTTGCGCCACTTCTCCCGTTTTCCAACATGCTGTAAAAAATGCCGCCGATGATGGCGACGCTTAGCGCCGTGCTGATCTGGAGCGTCGAGCTGGTCACGCCGGCAATCATCCCTGAAAACTCTGGCGCAACGCGACCTGTCACCATCCGCACCAGCGTAGGCATCGCCAGTCCCTGGCCAAGTCCGGTGACAAAGAGCAGTAGCGCGAGAGGCAGCATGGGCGGAGGCGCGCCCGTCATCGTGTTGGCAATCAACCCTGCAAGGCCTGCTAGCCCGGAAGTCTCGCATCCCATCCCTATTGCACTCAGATAATTTCCGGCAAAACGTCTCAGGAAAGGGGTCAGCAACGGACCGATAAGAAAGCCGACGCCAAAAGGCAGAAAAATCAGGCCCGCGTTCAGGGCGTTTAAATGTAGCGCATCCTGGAGATAGACAGAAAACAACAGAAAAAAGGCGCCGATGGAATAAAACAGCAAAACGATCGCCAGTCCCTGGCCCAGGCCTGGGGCACGTAACACCATCGGATCAAGCAGCGGAGAACCGCCATGCTGGCTAAGGCGACGTTCATAACGCCATAACAATGAGACCAGTAACGGGAAGGCCAAAAATGACAGCCATGTCCACCAGGGCCATCCCGCCTCACGGCCTTCAATCAGTGGCACAATCAGCGTGCTCAGCATGACGGTTGCCAGCAGCATACCGACCGGGTCGAGTTTCTGAGCAGATTGCGCCCGTGTCTCTTTTACCAGCGGCAGGCCACAGAGAATGACCAGCAGCGCCACCGGCAGGTTAACGAGAAAAATAGCTCGCCATCCCAGGTGAAACAGGTTCACTGAAATGAGAATGCCGCCCAACACCTGCCCGATAACCGACGCCAGGCCAAATACTGCGCCATAGATGCTCAGTGCTAGCGGTTTTTCCGCCTCCGGGAAAATAGCCTGTACGGAAGCCAGCGCCTGGGGTGCCATAATCGCGGCCGTGGCTCCCTGTAACACCCGTCCGGTAATCAGTACCCATGGTGACCAGGCTAAACCGCACAGCAGCGATGCGGCAGCAAAACCGACTAGCCCAAGAAAAAACATCTTTCCACGACCATATATATCACCCAGGCGGCCGCCGGTAATTAATGTGACCGCGTACACGGCAGCATAGGATGAAATGACCAGTTGTTCCGCGGAGGATGAGGCACCCAGCTCACCCTGAATGGCAGGCAGCGCAACATTGACTATAAAAAAATCGAGCGGCGGCAAAAACGCGCCGACCAGCAGGATAACAAACATTGCCCAGCGACGCGGCTCGGCTTGCATGATGGTAGGTGTCGACATTGTACACTCCATAGTGAATGGCCGCCGTCCTCGGTAAGAAACGGCTGTCGTGAGGGTGGGGTCAGCGCATGCCGCCAGAGGCCAGAATCACCTCGCCGGTGACCCACCCCGCGTCGTCTGATGCAAGAAATGAGACAATTGGAGCAACATCCTGCACCTGGCCGATGCGTCCAAGCGGCGTCTGCTTTTCATTCCATATCTGAAAATCCGAGTTCATCGCGCCCGAAATATGGCTACCTTCCGTTTCGATAAGTCCTGGGTTGACCGCGTTGACGCGGATTCCTCGTGGGCCGAGTTCTCGTGAGAGTACGCTGGTGATGGCGTCAATTGCGCCTTTGGTGCCGCTGTAGATGGCGCTCTCGGGGATAGCGACGCGAGTGACGAACGAACTGATGTTGATTATGCTGCTGCCCTTACCCAGATGCGGGGTGGCGGCGCCAACCAACAGCAGCGGGCCGAGAACATTGATGTCAAACTGCCTGCGATAGAGTACTTCCGTACTATCTTCAATCCTGGCGAACTGATAGATACCGGCGTTGTTCACTACAATGTCGAGGCGTCCGAAGTTGCCAATGGCTGAGTTAACCAGCGCCTCGACCTCTGATGGATTGGTGACATCTGCCGCTACCGCCACGGCCCGTCCACCGGCAGCTTCAATATCTGCAACAACCTTATCTGCACTGCTTCTGTTTGACGCGTAGTTGACGATGACCCTCGCGCCGTCAGCCGCCAGCTGACGGGCAATACCTGCTCCGATCCCACTGGATCCACCGGTCACAATGGCCACTTTGTCTTTTAATTTGTTCATATCTAAGCCTCCTGGAATTGTCGCCCTGAGCGGTATGGTTGAGGAGGCTATAGTGATATCGACAAAGTTGTTTTAGAACTGACGATTTTGTATATTCGATGTTCATTTTTGAACGGCGAGGCAATGGCATGGAATGGGGCGACGTCCGGGTGTTTCTTGCTGTCATGCGTAAGGGGTCTTTCGGGGAGGCGGCCCGCAGCCTTGGCGTAAGCCATCCGACGGTGGGTCGGCGGATAAAGGCGCTTGAGGCTGAGGCGCAGCAGGCACTGTTTCGCAGGACAAAGGAAGGGCTGGTGCTGACGGATGCTGGTGACAGAGTGTTGAAGCTGGCAGAGGCGGTCGAAAACTCCGCACTGGCGATGGAGCGACGCCTGGCAGGGAATCACGAACGTCTCGAAGGGATACTGCGGATATCTTGCGCTGAGTGGTTTGCTAACTATGTTCTGGCGCCGGTTCTGAGCGAGTTGACGCGCCGCCATCCAGCGATTGTACCGGAGATAATCGCGAGTTACCGTTTGCTTAATCTGTCGCGCCGTGATGCCGACATCGCGTTTCGCATCGTGCCCTTTACCGAACCGGATATTGTCCAGCGCCGCCTGATGACCATTCCATATGCGCTGTATGGAACGCCGGATATGGCCGGGATCGCGCAACACGACCCGGCTGCAGTGGGGCTTATTCTGATGAATACGGCGCAATCCCATTTCTCTGACGTCGCCTGGCTGCTCGACAGGTTCCCTCAGTCACGGCGTGTGTTTACCAGTACCAGCCGGGCCGTACAGGCGCAGATGTGCCAGCGGGGGATGGGGATTGCCGTGCTGCCGCGGCCGCTTGGCGATGCCATCACCGGTTTGCAACCCATCAGCATGCCAGAGCCACCGCCATCCAAAAATATATGGGTGGGTTATCACTCTGACCTCCGGCATATGGACCGCCTGCGTGTCATGCTGGATATTGCCGATGTGTTGCTTGCGGATCCCGGGACGGCCGCAACGTGAGCTTACGGTTTACGGATGCCAGTCATGCTGTTGAACACGCCGTCACGTAGCACGAAAGCATGTAGCAACGCAGCCGCCAGGTGAAGCATCACTGTCGCGAATAATGCCAGAGCCACCCAGGTGTGAAGAGGCCGTAGTTCCGCATACCAGTCATTATTGACTCCCAGGATGGGGGGCAGGACGATCCCGTAGCCAAGGGTGACGGGATATCCTGCAGCTGAAAGCATGGCCCAACCTATTAGTGGTTGGGCCAACATCATCAGATAGAGTACCCAGTGCGAAAGGTGGGCAATGCCACGCTGCCAGGCAGGGATGGTGGCGGGCAAAGAGGGAGTAGGCGTGATGAATCGCACCCACAAGCGAACGATAACCAGGAGCAATATCATCACCCCCAGAGGCTTGTGGATCGACACCAACAGGCTGTGCAAGGAGGATACGGTCGAGACCATCGCCACGCCGATAAATAACATACTGAGGATCGCAGCGGCCATCAGCCAGTGAAGGACGCGCAGAGCCGGATGAAAGTATGCAACCTGTTTCATAAATGCTCTCCTGCTTGTTGTGCCTGTTCATGCGTACGCAGATTGTAGGATTTGGCATAAGCCGATGAGCGTGCGTTAAGTATCGGGTCATCAGACGCGGCAATGCCATCAGGCAAGATCAAGGGATCGTAGTTAATGTCATTACAGGGTCCTTGCTGTTGAGGGATGGCCTTGTTTAAGACTAACGTTCCGGCATTAATCGTTTTCCGGTTTGCGGGCCAGGCTTTGGTGGAATCGTTACCTTTGTCATCCGCCTGAGCCAGCGTGAAAACTAAATCCCACTCCAGCGTGCCCTGTTCCAGACGTTGCTGAAGATCCTGTTGCAGAAAATCTTTGTTCTGCTTATCGATATCGCTTATGGGGACAAACCTGGTGTGCGGCACCATACTCCAGCGTACCAGATGTTCATTGCCAGTCTGATCGATCAGGCGAAAAGCATTCAGGCTGTTAAAGCGATCGCTGGCCCAGCTTGAAGAGGGGATGTATTGCTTTGCCCAGGCAAAAAAAGGCTTGATTTCCGGATGACTCATGACAAAAGCATTTACTTTTTCCGGATTCGGCTTGCCGGTTTTGGCGTCTGGCAGCGTCGCGGTTTGAAGCTCATAGAAACTTTCGACGGAACTGACGGGGAAAAATGGCATGGCGTTCATCCCGGTTCGCCACTGTTCACCATTGGCCTGTGTAAAGGACAGCGCCATACTCCTGACAGGCACGGTATAATCCGGAGCTGCCGGATTACCTCCTGCAATAGCCAAGCGTCCTGTTACCGCGGTTTCGCCTTTGCTGAATAGTAAGGCGCGCGATAGCGTGCTGGCATTCCCGTTTGAGATAAAACTCCCCAGCACGCACATGCCTTTAGCATGATTCCGCCGATAGCCTTGATGAACGCCACCCGACTGTTGTAATACCGTGACAAGCTTATCCGACGTCAGCCTTTCAGGCGTAAGCCATCCACCAGCCCACAGGAATAATAAAATAAGGAACAGTGGAATAATGCCGACCAGCGCCAGACGCACTACCGTCTGTTTGTTTACCTGTACTTTGATATTCATAGTGTTAACTCATTCTGTCCACGATTTTTGCTAAACGAGAAGTGCATTCAGCCTGGTTGTTGTGCTTCTCTTTTTTGTCGAACGGTTAGCGACACGGTTGAAATACAAAAATAGAAAGCCCCAAAGGCCGCATAACCAACAATGTTGTCTACAGACGGTGGTTCTATTGTTCGGGACTGAAAAAGAAAAAAAGCACCTGCTAACGTAGACTGGGCGCCACTTAATATCATGCTCCATTGCGCACGATAGTTTTTCCAGCGCTGAACCGCTGCGCCCAACTGTAGTAGGCCTGATAATATTGCCCAGCAACCGAATATCCGAATCACATCATTTATGCTGCTATTGATAGCCAATATCTCCGCCAGCGTTGTGACGGTGCTTACGATAATATTGACCGTCTGCATCCGGTTACGGCCGAATCCGCCGTTTCTAATCGCATCAATGTAATTCGCTATCGCATCCCAGGCGGGATAAAGAATTAACAAAAATGAGGCCCAAAAATAAGAATGCCGGGCAGCGATAAATGTGGAAACAGCCCATAAAATCGAGAAGATGGTGCGGGAAAAATAATACTGTCTGAGCCAGTTCTGCTGATTCCCCTGATGAATACTGTCGGTCATTTTAACCCTCTCAAGCTGGCATGTTGGACAAGCGAAGCATCGGCGTGAGCTTCTTTCTGTTAGTAAACCTACTAGTAGGTAGGTAAAAGATCAACATGTTTTGATGCAATCCAGGTGAGGTCATCAAAGCGGTATCGAGGTGTGAGAGGTAAGGGGCCGTTTTGCAACAAGTATTGCCCGGTAAGTCACCGGGCAATCGTCAGGCGACTTTTATGATTTTGTTTATCAGAGGCCAGGCAATCTGATCAAACACCAGCGGATTATTGAATGCCCGCGCTGCCAGCATGGCACCATGTATACCAGCCATCAGGGCGCTGGCTTCTACTTCCGCCGTTTCATTAAGTTTGAAAACGCCCTGGGTTTCACCCGCCCTAAGTAACGATGCCAGCCAGTCAGAGAGATCGCTGAAATGGCCAGTGACCTCAGCGGCAATATCGGCAGGTAATGTCGGAAGCTCAACGGCAAGCATGACACAGATGCAAAATGACGAAGTACCATCCTTGATACAGGCTGACCAGAAATCGGCGTACCCTTTCACTTTGATCAGTGGATCGTGTATTTGCTGATCCATGGCCTCCATGCCCGCCCGGGCTTCCGCACGGTACTCCTGTACAACAGCATGAACTAAATCTTCTTTGCTGGGAAAATGATGATGGATACTGGCTTTACGAATTCCCACGCGCTCAGCAAGATCGGCATAGCTAAAACTTTTATACCCTCCGACGGTGAGCAGCTGTCTCGTATTTGCCATAATTTCTCGCGCTTTCGGCGAACGTTCGATCATTTCACGCTCCAGCAATCATTGCGGTGAAAAAGTGCGCTATCTATAGGGTTCTATTCAGCCGGGACAACCTACTGGTAGGAAGTGAGATTGTCAAATTTCCTCTCCTGCCAGCAGCCCGCAAGCTCCTCAGATCTCAACGCTCAAACTGCAGACGCATAATAAACAAACGCCAGCTTATTGCCGTCGGGATCGCGGACGTAGGCGCTGTGAAAACCGTCGCCATACTGCGGCCGGTGACCGGGACCGCCTTCGTCACGTCCGCCGAGTTGCAGGGCGAGGGCATGCAGTTCCGCAATATGTTCGATGGAGCGGGCATTGAGCGCCACCATCGTTCCATTGCCCACCCCGGCAGGCTGCTGGTCAAAAGGAACGCCCACGCACAGCCCACAGGTGTGATTGCCGTTGAAGGTCCCCCAGGACGCCCCCTGTTCGTTACGGCCGGCTTTGACGTGTCCCAGCAGCGCCATTAACGGGTCATAGAACTTGATGGCGCGTGGCAGGTCATTGGTTCCAAGCATGATGTATGAAAACATGATGTCCTCCTGGAGCAGGTTTGATGGCGTAAAACCTCAGCCTGGTTGCTGGCGAGCGGGCTGGCGC
>OGTS01000342.1_pt1 | contig 12126 bp, 12 predicted proteins | sample 1574681 | NCBI WGS metagenome assembly OGTS01 (sample SAMN03295829, study PRJEB24534) | human gut metagenome | isolation source: fecal sample 4 from infant 4 | host: Homo sapiens | place: USA: Pittsburgh, PA | collected 2014-07 | reverse complement strand
GATCAGCATCGTTCATTCGCTTTACGCGAAGCCTTGCATCTTGGCGTCCATAGAAGGATATGAGGAGTTGATTCAAAACGGCACGATCCTTGATGTCAATATAGCAAGGGTTCCTGGCGACGTGGTTTCCGATGAATCGTGCAATAGGGAGAAGGTGGGGCACTTCGTCGTTGCGGCCTCTACCGTAGAGGATGCAAATCGCAAAATGGACGCATTCTTCGATTCGGTGCGGGTTGTCAGCGCCGAAGGGGTTAATGTCTTGCGTACCGATTTACGTCTTGATCTTAAAGAAGATTCGGCCCCTTCGGTTTAAGATCATGTGCGTGGATACTGATCGCAATAAATCAGAAAGGACGGCCTGGATGGCCGAAGGCGACCTGCAGGCTGCTCGGCCATCCGTGTTCTATCTGCTTGCCGTTTTCTCGTTTTTGTTCTTTGCGCCGTTAGAGGGTTTGTATGCCCAGTACTCCGTTCTGAGGGCTTTGTCGTGGCTTTGCCTGTTCGCCAGCGTTTTCCTTCTTCTCTGTTTTTACATAGTGCATTCTGCGCGGGGGGAGGGCAAGAGACTCGATGTCGTGTTCTTTTTAGTGGCTCTCATTTGCCTGATATTCGGATCCTTCACATTGGTAAACGAAGGAAGCTTGTTTCAGTACATGAAAAAGGTTGCGTTTATCTTGGGCCCGTGGCTTTATTTAACCGTTTTCGGAAGATACGGATTCAAGCCCGTGCTCAAGGCCATGCTGATAGGATCTTTGATAATAATAGGTGCTAATTTTATAACGATGCTAATCATGTATCCGCATGGGGGCTTTAGGCCGGAATATGGTGATACCTGGCTCTTCGGGCAACGCACTTACATGCGAAATTTTATATTTCTAGCCCTGTGCCTTTGCTTATTCTATGACCGAGTTAGGCATCGTAGATTTTCTGTTCTCACTTTAGCCGTTGTTGTTGTGTCTCTGGCCACTCTCATCTTGGGCGATGCTATGACCTCTTTGGTCGTGATGGTTTTCTTGCTGGCGGTTCTCGTTTTGTCCGGGTGCGGATTGAAGTGTTCCATCATCCTGCGCCCGATAGTTGTTGTTTCTGTGGCATTGGATGTCTTGTTGGTTCATTTGCGCCAGATAGCCTTATTCGGCGATTTCATTGTCGGAGTATTGGATCGTAACCTCACTTTGAGCTATAGGACTCAAGCTTGGGATGTGGCGATGGAAGAGATTGGGACGAACCCTCTTGTAGGCACGGGCTTTAGGGATCTTGAGGAAAGTGGGATTACCGTTGGCTTCGGTCGGCAGCTTTCAAATGCGCATAACGAGGTTCTCGATGTGTGCTACAAGGGCGGTTTGCTCGGGGCGCTCTCATTTTTTGCGCTGGTAGCAGTATGCTGCCTCCCTTTGTTGCGAAAGAGTGGATATTGGGCTGCCTTTATTCTAGGTGCCTTCTTGGGCGGCTTTTTCATAGAAGCTTTAGTTAGCGATATTTGGTATCCGCAGTTTTTCTTCCTGTTGTACTTTGCTGCATATTTGAAGCATTGGGCACCCCTGTTGGAAGAAACGAAGCGTCAGACTCCGCAAAGAGAGGCATAGAAAAATGTCCGAGGATTCGTATCCCCTTGAGGCGAATTTAACTGATGCTTTTGCCCAGTATTGCGTTAATCTGAGGTATTCCGATCTGCCAGAAAGAACACGGCGTTCCGTACGCATGCTGTATCTAGATTACGTAGCTGCAGTTCATGCCGGGTTTATCATAAATGAGAGCTTTAACGATTCGGTGATGTCGGTTCTTTCTCCCGCGGAGTCGTTTGGAAATAGCTCGGTGTTTTTTCTTAAGGAGAAGACCTCGGCGACAAAAGCGGCTTTTCTAAATGCGATGCTTGCTCACGGGGCCGATATGGACGACGGGCATAAGGGCGCTGCAGGGCATGTGGGAGCCCATGTTGTTTCCGCCTTAATGGCGGTTGCCGAAGCCAGGACGTCAAACATAGCCGATTTCGTTGCAGCCATGGTAGCTGGATACGATGTCTTCTGCCGCCTCAGCTCGGCGTGTATGCCCGGTATGGTGCATCGGGGTTTTCATTCCACGGGCACGGCTGGCGCAATCGCCTCTGCAGCTGCGGTGGCGAAACTGATCGGTCTCGATATTGCGGGAGTGCGCAGTGCAATTGCACTCTCATCAACTCAGGCTGCGGGATTGCTGCTGGTTGGAGAAACCTCGCAGGAGGTAAAGCCCCTCAGTCCTGCAAGAGCCGCAGAAGCAGGCGTGTTGTCTGCGCTTCTAGCAGAGTGCGGAGTAGTCGGTCCTGACAGGCCACTTGAGAGCGCGAAGGGCTGGTGTCATGCCATGAGCTCCGTAGTGGATACTGACTTGCTCTTTGACGGACTAGGCGAGCGCTACTCTATTGATGAGTGTTACCTAAAGCCTTATCCTACCTGTCGCCATACGCACGGATGCATCGAGGCGGCGAGTAGCCTTTCCTTCTGCGTAGAGGCTTCCGATATAGAGTGTATTCGCATTTTTACCTATGGGCACGCTATCGAGCTGGCCGGCTTCAATGGAAATCCGAGAAACGCGAGTGAGGCCAAGTTCTCTATTCAGTATGCCGTTGCGGTAGCGCTTTGTGCGGGGACTTTTACACTCGATAACCTGAACGTCGAAAACATTACCCAAGAGGTTAGGCGCCTTATGGCAATTGTTGAATTGATCAGAGACGATTCCTACGAAGAGCCTCAGCGAGGCATTCGCGGCTGTCGTTTGGAGGTTGTTTTGAATAACGGAGATATGCTGACGAGATCCGTTCTAGCCCCGAAGGGCGAACCGGAGAATCCTTTTACCTACGAGGACATGATGAACAAGCTGCAAAGTTGCCTCGTCGCGAAGGATGGAAGGGTAGTGTCGCGGAAATGCGTAGAGCAGTTTGCCTTCGAGCAAATAAAGCTGCTGAATTCACCAGAGAGTCCGTTTGTATTCCCAATTTTTAGAGAAAGCGCGAGCAACCTATGAAGACGATATTTGGAGCGATGAACCTAGGGCAACAGGTGCTCGGTGCCGAAGCTGATCGAATGCTCATTGCATTCAGAGATGCGGGCGGAAGCGAGGTCGATACTGCTTACGTATACAACGATGGCGCAAGCGAGCTGCTTCTTGGAGTATGTCTCGATTCTCTCGGAAGCAGTGGGTTCAAGGTGAGTACAAAGGTCAATCCGCGCGTTACTGGTCGATTGGATTGCAGTGCTGTGCAAACTCAGCTCAATACTTCTCTTATGCGTCTTGGGCTCAATTCGGTCGATGTGCTCTATTTGCATTTTCCCGACAGGGACACGCCCGTAAGCAGCGCGCTTGAAGGTTGCGCTCGATTGTACGAGGAAGGTAAGTTCAGGGAGCTCGGTGTCAGCAATTTTCCTCTTTCGCTCGTGGAGGAGATGGGTGCCGTTTGCGACGGCCTTGGCTGTCCCCGACCGTCAGTGTTTGAGGGCGTTTACAATGCTCTCAGCCGCAAGGCCGAACTCGAGCTGCTTCCCGAGCTCGGTCGGCTTGGCATGCGCTTTCATGCATACAACCCCCTTGCTGGAGGGATGCTTACGGGTAAATACACAAATATAGAGAATAAGCCTACTGAAGGTCGTTTCGCTTTGAGAGCGGCAAGCTATCAGGGGCGATACTGGAGAGAAAGCTTTTTTGAGGCTGTTCGTCTTATTGCTGCCGCTTGCGACGAGGTTTGCATACCGATTGCGGAAGCCGCATACCGCTGGATTTCAAATCATTCGATGCTCGAGGCTTCGCGCGATGATGGTGTGATCGTCGGGGCTTCAAAGATGAGTCAGTTGCAGCAGAACATGGCTTCACTTGGAAAGGGGCCGCTGCCAAACTCCCTTTTAGACGCATTCGATTGCGCCTGGGAGATAACGTCAGAAGAGGCTCCTGAATACTACCGATTCTATTCCGGCGGGAGGGCGGTGTAACGTGGATGCCAAGCTGTTTATAGACGCGTTGCTAAAAGCGAAAGTGTCTTTCTTCACGGGCGTGCCCGATTCCTATTTGCATGGTTTTTGCACTGAGCTAAGCAATTCGTGTGCGCCCGATCGAAACGTTGCGACCGCCAACGAGGGAAACGCAGTCGGCATCGCCGTCGGGCATCATCTCGCTACTGGAGAGATTCCCTTGGTTTACATGCAGAATTCAGGACTTGGTAACGCGGTCAACCCTCTTGTTTCCCTTGCGTGCCGAGGCATGCTCTGCATTCCAATGGTGCTGCTTATTGGCTGGAGGGGCGACCCTTTCCACAAAGATCACGTCCAGCATGAGCTTCAAGGGGCAATTACGCCTGCAATGCTCGACGAGATGAAGATACCGTATACGGTCATTGCGGACGGAGATGCGGGTATTGAGGATTTGGTTGCAGATACGGTCTTTTCCGCAATGCGCGACGGAGGGGGTCCTGCCGCTATTCTTGTACCCAAGGGGGTACTCAGCGGAGCTAAAACCCCTATCGTCGACACGAGCCTTCCAGTTAGCAGGGAGGGAGCGATTCGCATCGTGCTCGATGCTGCACCTCGGAACTCCATCTATTCGGCAACCACAGGGCGCGCCGCAAGAGAGCTTTTTCATTTGAGGGAGGCCAGAGGGGAAGGTCACGCTTGCGATTATTTGAACGTTGGGTCGATGGGCCATGCATCTTCGGTTGCGTTTGGTCTGGCCTTGGCTATGCCGGAGCGCCAGGTTATATGTCTTGACGGTGATGCTGCGGCGATTATGCACATGGGAGCTCTAACCATGGTCTCTCAATACAATGCCCCAAATTTCTTGCATGTTGTATTGAACAATGGCATGCACGAGTCCGTTGGGGGGCAATCCTCGGCTGGGCGGCGCATCGACCTGACTTCTATTGCGTCTGCTTGTGGGTATGAGGTTGTAAACGGTCCCGTCTCAAGTGAGGATGCGATCAAGCAGGCGATTATCGAGCTTTGTGGTAGGGACGGCGCTGGATTCTTGGATATCCAAATAAAAGCAGGCCTTCGTCCGGATATACCTGGTTTGGAAATTGACCCTGTGTTTATGAAGGAAGAGATCATGCAGGAGGCAGGATCTCTTGACCGATGGCACGCACTATGTCGAAAGGACGGATAGATGACCAGTATAGATGAAACGCGCTCATTCTTAGCAAGGCTTGGATTGCCGGGAGGTGATGCATACGGGTTGCCTGACAGCGAAAAACGTTTTATCGACGGCGCGCAGTATCGATTCGAAGTTCCTGGTATCCAAGGACCTTCGGCAATGAAGGCGCTGCTCGAGCAGCTCGATGAATATGGGATCCCTATTCATCGTGTTACTCAAACTAAGGGGATCATGACGTTGCTCGACAGTGAAATTGAGGCTATGGTTGAGCTGGCGGAAAGATATCAAACGCAATTGATTCTGGCCATAGGGCCGCGTGCCACGACGGATACTTCAGCTTCTGCGAAGACTGAGGAGGGCAAGCGCATCGGCTACAGGCTACGCGGGCAAGACCAGATCGTTCGCTCGATCGAGGAAGTCAAGCGCGCCTCGAGACTTGGCGTCCGGGGATTCTTGGTTTACGACGAAGGCTGTCTGTGGGTTCTGGATCAAGCTCGTAAAGCCGGCGAAATTCCGTCGGACTGCCACTTCAAAATGTCTGCTCACGCTGGAGTTTCAAACCCTTGCTCGGCCAGGCTCATGGAAACGATAGGGCTTGACTCCATCAACCCGGTTCGTGATATTCAATTGCAAATGCTATCCGCAATACGTCAAGCGGTCGATATTCCTATCGACATTCACACCGAGAATCCTGCAAGTTCGGGCGGTTTCATTCGGCATTACGAAGTTCCTGAGATGATTCGCATTGCTTCTCCGATCTATCTCAAGACAGGCGGAATCGTCGCAGGAACGCACAGTTGGGACACTACGGCTGAACAGGCCCGTTTGCGTGCGAAGCAAGTGGCTTTGGTTAAGCGAGTGATAGACGAATACTATCCCGATGCCTTGGCTTCGTCAAAGGGATCCATTTCTTGGTAACGAGGGGAAGAGCAACTTATGCAACATCATCTTTACAATCCTGAATTCAAATTTGTGAAGCGACCTATCGAATTCGATAAACACACGGATCCCGAGCTTTTGCGTTACAGCTTAGGTGCCACTATGTATATGCCAGGAACTCAGGACTTTGCAGGGAAAATCATTTCTGGCTGGCTGCCCGAATTAACCTCAATGGTACTATGTTTCGAGGATGCATGTCCTGCCGATAAGGTGCTCGATGCCGAAAAGAACACTCTTGACTTGCTTGATACGTTGGCAAATGCTATCGAGGATGGCACCCTATCTGCCGATAAGGTGCCATTGATTTTCTGCAGAGTGCGCTCGATTGGGCAGTTTCACCGGTTCGCTCAGAAGCTGACGCAGCGTCAGGCAAGGATCCTATGCGGATTCAATTTTCCAAAGTTCAACAGCCGCAATGGCGAAGCCTATTTTAACTACCTAAAGCAACTGAACGAGGAGCTTGGCGATATTTTGTACGGCATGCCGATACTAGAGGATCCTAAAGTCGCCTTCAAAGAAAGCCGAATGACGGAGCTAATGGCAGTGAGGGAAATACTCGATGATTACAAGGGTATAGTTCTGCAGGTGCGTGTCGGAGCTACGGATTTCAGCAGCTGTTTCGGTGTTCGTCGTGGGGTTGACTATTCCATATACGATATTCTCACCGTGCGCGAGATCCTTTGCGATATTCTCAATGTGTTTGCTAGGAACAACGATTACGTTGTGTCAGGGCCTGTTTGGGAATACTTCCGCGCTCCAAAAGAGATGATGTTTCAGGATCTGCCTGAAGTGGATATCGAAGATGGGCTCTTGAAACGCCATCGCATCTTCAATGAGGAGGTCGATGGCCTCTTGCGCGAGGTGATTATCGACAAGGCGAATGGGTTTGTCGGTCGCACGGTTATCCATCCAACCCACGTGCGATATGTGAACGCCTTGCAGGCGGTCACGCGCGAGGAATACGATGACGCAATGCAAGTTTTAAGGACAAATGGCGGAGTGGTGAAGAGTTCACGGGCTAACAAGATGAATGAAATCGCTCCGCATGCAAATTGGGCAAAGAAGATCGCTATGCGAGCGAAGGTTTATGGGGTCGTGGAGAGCGAGAGAAGCTACATAGACCTTTTCGGAAGGCAGGGGGATTGAAACCTTGATTGACGGATGCAAGAGATTTTCATTGTCGAATCAAGCACCCTCTTCCCTGGATGTTGGAGAAAGGGTTGTGTTCTCGGGTCGGATCTTGTGTGGTCGCGACGCCGTTCTTCCCAAGGTGTGCCAGCTGTTTGCGGACGGTAAGCTTGATCAGCTGGATGCAGACTTTAACGGGGCTGCGATTCTCCACACCGCAGTCAGCAATGCCGGCATCGGCCCCACATCAAGCAACAAACTTGAAATCGAGGAGAGCTTTGAGTCCCTATGCGAAGCAGGAGTTCGTGTGTTTCTGGGGAAGGGCGCTATAAAACCAGAAACGGTTTCGATTTTGGGCGATCATGAGGCTATTTTTGCTGTAGTCCCGCCGGTTACCGCCCTTATGGGCAAGGGGATGCGAACTAGGCGCTGCGTTGCTTTTCCCGAATTGGGGATGGAGGCTCTGTACGAGATCGAGCTTGAGGAATGTCCTGCTATCGTGGCTGCCGCTCATGGGAGGTCGATCTTCTGATGCCAAGAGAAAACGGTAAACGGAAAGACATCGTTGGCGCAATTGCAGATTGCCTTGTTCGCGCAGGATCGACTTTTCCAGCCGACAAGAAGCGGGCATATGAGCGCGCCATAGAATCAGAAAGCAACGAGAATTCCAAATGGCTCTTGCAGGTTCTCAATGAAAATGCCAAAGTCGCCGGAGAGGACGCGAGTCCGCTGTGCGACGATACGGGCATTCCTCATGTGCTAATAGAAGTGGGCCCTTCACAAGCCGTTGACGGAAATATTCTTGCGGCTATTCAGGATGGTATCGCCGTAGGCCTGCGCCGTTTGCCTGGCAGACCGATGGCGGTTCGCGGAAACGGGGAAGATAGGCTCGGTCAAGTGCGTGGGATGTACGATGATCCTGCGATGTTGGAGCCTGCCCCGATAGCTATTCGTCGAGTCGACGAAGACATCTTTCGCGTCCATATCCTGATGCTCGGCGGGGGACCTGCTATTCGCGGCAGAAGCTACCCGGTGTTTCATCGCCACGACGCAGCGAACGTAGAGAAGCAGATCGTCGATTGGGCCAAGGAAGCCTGTTCTCAACTGGGTTGCACTCCGTGCACGCTGGCGGTAGGCATCGGCAGATCGCATTACGAAGCGGCAAACTTGATGCTCCAGGCACAAGTTGATGGTAGCTACGACGACCAAAGCCCTATGGAATGCAGAATCACGGAAGCAGTCAATGCAAGCAATGTCGGGCCTATGGGCATGGGCGGCTCAACTACGTTGCTTGGTACGTTTCTGAATATAGGTCCAGCACGCGCTAGCGGCGTGAGAATTGTTTGCATGCGTCCTTGCTGCTGCGTTGAGCCGCGTAAAGCGTTTGTGGATTTGCAGCCAATATACGGAGGCTAAGGTGTCAAAAGAATCGCCTTCTGCTGATTCTGGACTTGCGAGGAAACGAAAGGCAGCAGGTAAGTCGGCAGCCTGGTATACCATAGCCGCATTTACTACAAAAGCCATAGGCTTTGTCACCATACCAATCTTCACCAGAATCATGACTCTGGAGGAGTTCGGCTTATTCAACAATTACGTTGCATGGCAGGCCATATTCCTCTGCATATTTGGCCTTGAAAGCTACCTGACCGTAAATCGAGCTCGTTTCGATTACGGCGGGTCGAGGCTGCAAGAGTATCAATTCACGGTTTTGAGCACAGGTGTCGCTTTGTCTGCCGCCCTGATGGCAATTCTTTTTGCTGTTCCCCAGGTGTGCATCGGTTTAACCGGCCTCGATTTTCAATACATATTGATACTTGTTCTTTACGTTATGTTCTACCCCGCATTTGCAATGTTCCAGGCTTTTCAGCGAACTCAATACAAATACAAGCTTTCCGCCTCTCTGTCGCTTGTCACTTCGCTGTTCTCAACTGTTCTGAGCGTTGTTCTCGTTCTAACTTTGTCCGATGCCCTGTTAGGCAGGATAGGGGGACAGTATCTTCCCTTTGTTGTTTTGGGTGCTGCTATGCTTTGCTGGTACGCAAAAACTGGTAAGGCAAGAATACGCATTGAATATCTGAAATATGCGTTACCCCTCTGCCTGCCCTTAATTGTCTCCTGTGTTGGCGGTTATGCGCTGCTCGTTGGCAGCCGCATAGTTGCCCAGCATATGTGCAGCCCCAATGAGATGGCGTACATCAGTCTTGCGGTAACATGTGCGCAAATATCATACGTGCTGGTCACAACATTGAACAATGCATGGGCTCCATGGCTGATGGACTGTCTGCATGAGAAACGTCTAGACGAAGTAAGACGAACCTTCTATCCCTATATTTGGGGAACATTCATTGTCACCACGGTATGCTCTCTGTTGGCCCCTGAGCTGGTAGCTATATTGGGTGGAAGCGAATACGCGCCAGCGGCTGTGTTTTTGCCGGCCTTTATTGAGTCTATGCTTTTCAGCATGGTGGCTTCTCAGTACACGTATCTCGAGACGTACTACAAACAGGTGAAGCAAGCGGGATTTGCTTCACTGCTTGTCGGAGTGATGCACATCGGCCTATGCATTGTTTGTACGTATTACTGGGGACCTCTTTCTTTGGGCTATGTGAACATGCTTAGTTATGGGCTGCTGGTAGCGTGTCACAAGCTCATTCTCAAAATGATTGGATGCCCAGACGTTTTTGGTGCGGGCATGATCGGCGCTCCATTACTCTTCGCTTTGCTCTTCTCGATTGCTTGTCCGATGCTTCTATCGAGCGGCCTGACGGCAATCCGGTATCTCTTAGTGGGCGTACTGTGCGCGCTTGGAGTCGTACTGCTGAAACATGCAATTGGGGTATTCTCTGGTCAGAAAGTGAAATAGTTTCATACGCGAAAAGGCGGTTCGATTCGCAAGGACTTGTCTTGCGAGTTTGATAGGAGACAACGAATGGCAAAAAAGGCAACAGATACCTACGCAGACGTAATCGTCCGATGGAGAAACAGGGGCGGGCACAGGCGGAAAAGGTTTGCGCAATTCCTGCTAATCTTTTTGTTCTCCTTCGATTTGCAGCCGAATGCCAACATCGGCAATAACGTTCGCATTTTTCACAATGGCATCGGAACCGTTATTCACAACAAGTCGACGATAAAGGACAACGCTTGGATTTACCATGGCGTTACTTTAGGAAATGCGAATAACTATTACGGAGCCCCCTTGCATGAAGGTAGAGAGATGGGCAGGATTATCATAGAGGAAGGTGCTACGATTTGCGCAGGCGCTAAAGTCATTTGTGCGGATGGTGATCTCGTAATTGGGAAAAGAGCCATTGTTGGAGCAAATGCTGTTGTGACAAAATCGGTGCCCAGCGATGAAGTGTGGGCGGGGATCCCTGCGAAATGCATCAGAAAGCGATAAAGCACCGTTTGTCCTGGTGGGAAAATGGGTCGCTGTTGGCTTGGCGGGTCGGAGCAAAAGCTAGGTGACTTTTGCTTTTGTCTAGCCAGGAAGTTCACTCTGCTGCTCGTCTCTGTTGACGAGTGCATGGGATAAGAGTCGAGGATGACGTAGGGTGTATGCCGTTCGTTTCGATTGCAAATCGAGCAAGCGGTGTTCGCCGGTAAAGGGAAAGTTGTATTTTCTCAAATTTGCATCCCCTTCCATCTCCAGCTCGCCTTCGTCGAGGGCTTGCTTAGGCACCTTGCGACCGGAAGTTCCAAGATTGCGCAAGGGCTGCAATCTAATACGCGATCGCGGAAACTGTTCGATCGGGATCGAGAGCGTGCAGGTATCATGCATGCATAAAGCATGAGTGCAGTATCAGTAGTCTACCTAGCAACTTTTGGCCAAAAACCTCCCCACAACCTCGTTGAACTTCTCGGGGTTCTTGCTCGCCACGAAGTGATCTCCCTCCACGAAAGCAAGCTCTGCGCCTGGTATGCTTCTCGCGATCAACCTGGTGTGCTCCTCCTTGATCATGTCCCTCGTGCCGGCCACCACCAGCGTCGGCGCTTCCAGCCCGGCCAGCTCCTCCGGGGCGATGTTCGGATCGTTCGCCATCAGTCCCAGCATCTCGGCTTTGCGGCGCGCCCGGGCGCTCCACCTCCCAAAGAGAGACGCCGCCCGATAGCCCACGACGATTGGCAGCTGCACCGACGGCTTCACGCCGCTGCCGTCCAGGTTCGCTCCATTCGGCACGAGCTTTCCGACGCGCTCGGGGTGCGCGAGCGCGAACCCCAGTGCGATGTTCCCTCCGTCCGAGAATCCCAGCAGATGCGCGCGCTCGATGCCGTGCCCGTCCATGAAGGCCAGCAGGTCGTCGGCGAACTGGCGGATGGTGAAGGGCGCCTCCCCGCGCGGCGAGCGACCGTGCCCGCGCGTGTCGAGCGCGATCACCCGGAAACGCGATGCGAACGCGTCCATCTGATGCTCGAAGTACGAGCCATCCTCGCCGTTGCCGTGCAGCAGGATGAGCGGCTCGCCGGTTCCTTGTTCGCGGTAGTGCAGGTCGACGTCCATGCGGGCTCCTTTTCTTTTGCCGGGCGACTCCCATTCTACTCCCTTGCAGTTGCGGAAATCTCCTGCCACGCTGCGACGACGGGTCGGAATCGGATTGCGGTGGACGCAAAACCGCACCCGGGACTGCGGCGGCGAGCTTGGACCGCTTACGCGGCGTATCCGAGCCGTCTCCTGTGGCCCGTGATCGTATCGTACACCGTCCTGCCCTCGCCGTCACGGAAAGCCTTGAGCCTTCCGTTCCGGTACCATTCCATGAACGCGTCGAGCTCTTCCATGAAGCGCTCGGGAGGGACCGCGGACCAGTCGCGCCCGTTGTAGAACTCCTCCTTGAGGGTCCCGAAGAAGCCCTCTGCCCGCGCGTTGTCCGGGCAGCGCCCCTTCCTCGACATCGAGCGCACGACGCCGCCCTCGTCGCAGATGCGCTTCCAGGAGCCCGCCCGGTACTGGCA
>OGTS01000327.1_pt1 | contig 13023 bp, 8 predicted proteins | sample 1574681 | NCBI WGS metagenome assembly OGTS01 (sample SAMN03295829, study PRJEB24534) | human gut metagenome | isolation source: fecal sample 4 from infant 4 | host: Homo sapiens | place: USA: Pittsburgh, PA | collected 2014-07 | reverse complement strand
GAATTACTAGATTTCGCTAAGAATTTATAATTATTACTCCAAAGATATTACTAAAACTTCGAAACTTGCTACGCTTCGAACAGTCTCAGTTTTTTAACGTAATATCTTCTCCGTAATAATTTAAATTCTAAAGCTCATCTAGATATTCTCTTCATAATGTTTATAAGTTTTATAAAAAGTTATTTTGATACAAACCCATTATTCTAATAAATTTTAATTTATTATCTCTTTTAAGAAATTTTTATCCCTTAACTATAAATATAGTCAACTAATTAAAAAAACATCATAAATATTCCAAGTAAAACTGAAATTGTTACAAGTATATAGGGAATATTTGTTTCCCCTGTCTTTTTAACTTTAATAATAATTGCAATTATTGATATAGATCCAAATAACCAAGCTATAATTTGTTGGTAAACCTGTTGCATTAAGGTACGATATAAAAATTGACCATATAACTAAAAAATAAAATACTACATTTTTTAGTTTTCTGTTTTTCAAGAAAAACAGCAAAGAAATTCCTAATATACTTAGTACTAATATAAATACAGATAATATTAATAAATATCCAAGTGCCATATTTCTTCCCTCCTTTAATAATGTTTTTCTATACTTTTATAATATCCTGAAGTTATTAAAACAATTATGAAGTTAATTTATAATCTATTCAAATGTTAACCTATACTTTTAATTAATACCATAAATATTCACTTAAATTTCTTTAAATTTTATCAATTAATTAAAAAACAGTGTATAATGTATTTATAATATATGGTATATCTTACATAAATATCATATAAAACTAAAGTTAAAGACAATAAAGTAATCAATAATATTAAATTAAGATACTTTAATTAACATAAACTATTTAAGGAGATGCTCTTATGAAAGTTTGTCCTAATTGTAAAGAAAACTTTCCATATATGGATTTAATGGTTGCATTATTGGGATTTGTTGGTTGTGGGTATATTAGATGTAAAAATTGTAATACTCAATACAAGGTTACAAAAAATTCTAAAGTATTCATTGCCTTATTAGCCTTATTCCCTTATTTTATAGAAGGCTATCTATTTTCTTTTGATATTTTTTATTACATTATTTATCTAATTATTATTGTTCCCTTATCTCCATTTATGATTAAACTAAAAGAAAATAATGATAATGAGAAGTATATAAAACTTTAATTAAAACTAATTTCAATATATAAAATTTTATATATTGTAACAATAAGCTAATTTTTAAAATAATAAACTAATTATACTTATAAACTAAACATATAATTTTTATATTAAATTACATAAGTTTTAAAATTAAGGCTATAAATTTAGAGAGGTTATGAAATGAGAATACTAGATGATATAACTAAATTTATTTTTGTTTGTGATGAACCAAAGCCTTGTGACTTAATCTTTATACCAGGTTCATCCAAATACGAGGTAAGCGAAAAGGCTAGTTTATTATATAAACAAAGATTAGCAAAATATGTACTTCCTTCAGGCAAGTTTTCTTGTAAACTAGAAAAATTTCCAAATGAAAAAATAATAAATAAAAAGTATGCTGGTAAATATGAATCTGATTGGGAATTCTGTAAGGAAGTTTTATTTAGAAATGATGTTCCATTAGAATCCATTCTAGTTGAAAATAAATCAACTAATACCTCTGAAAACGCCTTTTTCTCAAGGAAAGTTACAGATGATTTAAATATAGAAGTTAAAAGTGCTATATTATGTTGCCAAGCCTTTCATGCCAGAAGAGCTTTAATTACTTACTCTTTAGCATATCCTAATACACAATTTTATGTTGTTCCAGTAGAAACTCAAGGAATTTCTAAGGATAACTGGTATAAATCTGATTACGGCATAAATAGAGTTCTTGGTGAGCTAAGAAAATGTGGCTCTTATTTTGAAGAATATATAAAAGATTTAAATAAAATTAACGCCTTATTTTTAAGCTTATTAATTTAAATATATTAAAAGGAGTTTTTATATGTTTTCTAAGAAAGAAAAAAGATTTGAAAATAAGTTTATAGAAAACTTAGATTTTGGAACAATAATTGTCTTAGTGGATAAAAAAACTGGAGTAAATTATCTTTTAGCTCAAGGTCTAAATGGCTGCAGTTTAACCCCTTTACTAGATTCTAAAGGAAATTTAGTTGTGGAAAAATAATAAGATTAATTCTTTAAACAATACTATATGAAAACCACTTTAAATTAATATTCAATTAAAATATAGAGTATAAAAAGAGATATCATATATTTTGATATCTCTTTTTCATTGATTTTACTATTTAATTAATGATATTTTTATTAATTTTCCTTTAAAGCGAAGAAATTAATATTAATTTATAATGATTATTTATCCTGTCTATTTTCTTCTAATTACTTTTCTTTTGTAAAAAATCATTGCTATACCTATTCCAATAGCTATAATCCCTATTATTACAATAACTATTCTTCCGCCCACTGAGCCAGTATTAGGTAAGAAACCTGAGTGTTTAACCTTAACTTTACATGTAGATTTAAATCCACCATCCTTAGTTGTTACTGTTATTTCAGCTTCTCCTGATGACTTAGCCTCTATATTTCCATTCTCATCAACTGATACAACCTTTGGATTACTTGTTGTCCAAGTAACATCTTTGTTTGTTGCATCTTTTGGACTTATTTCAGCCTTTAAAGTATATTTTTCACCTTTTTTAAGGTTTAAATCTTTCTTATTTAATTTGACGCCAGTTACCTTAATTTCTTCTGGAGAAGTGGCTTCTTTTTCATTTACCTTAACATTAATTTCCTTAGTTTTTGATGCCCCTTCACTATCTGTTACTTTGTAAATTACTTTATAATCTCCAGACTTTTCTGTGTCCACATTATTTTCTATAACCTTAATATCCTTTGTTATATCTCCATCTTCCTTATCCATAGCTGTTACACCCTCCATTGGAGCAAATTTATCCCCAACTGTTAATGTAACATCTTTAGCATTTATTTCTGGAGCATTATTTATAACTGAAGGTGATATACTATTATTTTTACGAGCTAAGATAGCAGTTCCTCCTTCTTCTTTTGAAGGGGCTTTTACAGTTACCTTTCCATCTTTGCCTATTGAATATTCATTTCCACTATATAAGTCTTTAACCTTATCTCCTTCTTTGAAATTTGTTTTAAAACTTATATCTTTATCTTCATTTTTAGTGTTTAATACAACAAATAGGTTTTGTCCATTTGTAATGTTTTTCTCTTCATTATTTTCACTTGAATTCATAGGCGTAATTTCTTTTCCATTATAGCTTCTTAATACTACTGAATATCCTTCTTCATTGTTTCCTGCAATAGTTTTTCTATTTCCCTTTGAAAATACCTTAGAGTATTCTTTTCTTATATTAAGAAGTTTTTCATAATGATCATGAACCTTTTTATACTTAGGATCATTTAATCTTTCAAAATCCATATCATATCTATTTTGATCTCCTTGTTCAAAGCCATTCCATCCTGACATTCCAAGTTCCTCTCCATAGTATATAACAGGGATACCCTTATCTGTTATTTGAAGAGAAGCAGCAAGCATTTGTTTTCCTAAGTCATCTCCCACAGTCTTTAGGAATCCATCTTCATCATGACTACTTAAGAATTGTCCCATTAAATTGGTATTGCTTATTTTACTTGCTCTATCATCTAAATAAGCTGAAGCTCCCTCAATATTTCCATTTACAAAATCTCTTGCTTTTCCTTTATAACCAAAGTCTAATAAAGCATCCATTTGACCATTTTGAAGTTGTCCTCCATCGTTATTTATATCAGCTCCAAAATATTCCCCAATAGTTTTAAAGCTTGGGTTTATTTCTGTTAATTTATTTTTAAATGCCTTCCAAGTTGTATTATCAACATGCTTAACTGTATCAACTCTAAAATAATCAATAGTATTTCCTTTTTCAGTCTTTGATTTTTCAATCCATCCTGTTTGCCACTCTATTAATTTTTCTCTTACTTCTGGATCCTCTGTTTTAAAATCTGGAAGTCCTGCTGACTCTTGAATTATAAAATCATTTCCTGGATTCTCTCTAAACATGCCTTTGAACTTAGCTCTATCTTCCTCTGTTGGATAGTTATTAGCTCCACTATTATCCTCTTTATTTTTCATTCCATATCCAGCATGATTTAAAACAACATCAACCATTATTTTTATTCCACTATCATGAGCTGTATCTATTAATGTTTTTAAGTCATCCATAGTTCCTAAATGTGGATCTAATTTTTCAAAATCCTTAGCCCAGTAACCATGATATGAGTATTGAGTTTTTCCTTGAGAGAACATTTGATTAAAATCAGTATTCTCAACAATAGGAGTTATCCATATTGTGTTTATTCCAAGTTCTTTTAAATATGGAATCTTATCTGTTAATCCTTTTAAATCTCCTCCATGATAAGTATATGGATTCTTCTTATCATAGTTGTTTCCATGAGGATCATCATTATTCTTATCTCCATTAAAGAATCTATCTGTTACTGTAAAGTAAATTCTAGACTCATCAAAGCCAAAATCTAAAGGTCCAACTCCAACCTTTGATTTAACAGTTAAAATTCCTTTTGCTTTATGATTTTCACCATTTTTATCAACTATTGTAACTGGTATTTCTTTTTCTCCAGCTACTACATTATCATTTATTCCAATGCTTTGACTTAATGAATTATCCTTTAATAAATTTAAATCCATTAACACCTTATTAGGACCACCTACATTTGTAAGGTCCATATAAACTTCTTTTATATTTTCTTTTTTAGCATCACTTCCACTTAATTTAAGATTTACAAGAGCATTTTCATCATAGTTAACCTGATTATTTTTGAAAGTAACCTCTCCATTTATTTTTAATGGAGAATATTCTATTCTTTGTTTTTCAGTTTCAACTGTTTTACCATCCTTAGTAACTAAAAAACTATATTCATAAGTTCCTGGTTTTATATCTTTTAATGAATATGCAAAGAACTCATTTTGTGAATCATAATCCATGTCATAAGTCTTTGTATCCTTAAATAATACCCCTGGTGAAGTAACCTTAACTTGAACCTTATCTATGGAAGATTGATCATTCTCTTCATATAAAGCTTCATCTCTATATTTAAAGTTAATATTTCCTCCTTGTATTTCAGCATTTTTTATAGCTGGAACTTGGAAAAACTCTCCCACTCCACTCTTAACAGTTACCTTTGTTACATTCATTGATGGATCTATTTGTATATATCTATCTGATTCATATGAATCTTTTTCATCCCAACCAGTACCCTTTCTTAAAACAAATCCAACTTGAGTTACATCTGGTGCTATTTCAAACTTTGATACTGCTTTTCCATCTTTTATTTGAGTAAAGTTTTGTTGACCATCATTTACCCCTGTTTGCCAAGTCCAAATGTTCCATCCATCATAGTTTTTATCATCTCTAACATAAGTGAATTCTATATATTTTTTAGTATATTTTTTAACTTCTATTTCCTTAGTAGCCTTAGCCTTTCCACTCTTAGCTTTTATTTTAACCTTGCCTTCACTAATTCCTTGAACCACTCCTAGAGTTGATACTTTAGCTATGCTTTCATCTGAAGAGGACCACTCTATGTTTGCACCTGAGATTACTTGTCCAAATTGATCCTTAACAATTCCATTAAGTTGAATATCCTTCCCTGTATAAACTTGATTTGGACCATCTAATTCTAAAGAGCTTAGAACAAGATGAACAACCTCTACTTCTACGTCCTTAGTTAAACTTCCAGAGCTTAAAGTTATAATTGACTTTCCTTCTTTTAAAGCAGTTACTTTTCCATTATTTGAATCAACCTTTATTACTGAGTTATCTGAAATATTCCATTTTATTTCTGCATTAGGAATTATTCTTCCATTTTGGTCTTTAAGTACTGCCTTTAAGAAACTTGAAGCTCCTATATCTAATTTTAAGCTTGAAGGAGTAACATCTATAGATGTTGGAGTTTGTTCTTCTCCTTCTACGCTTTCATCATAAAGAACCTTAGCTGATAAAGGTGCAACCTTTACTGAATTTACTCCCTTAAGAGATTCTAAGACGCTTGTTCCAGCCTTGTGTTCATTTACTACCACATTCCAATCGCCTTCATGTGGAAGAGAAATTTCCTTCTCAGCATTATTTCCATTATAAGCCACCACTATGTTCTTCCATGAATCTCCATTAGCAAAGTTTTTAAGTTGAAATACAACTATATTATCATTAGCTTTAGTTACTACTAAATTACTTTCAATAGCAGCCTTTTTATCCATTCTAAAGGCTGGATGTGATTTTCTTAAAGATATTAATCCTTGATAATAATCAAATACTCCACTAAACTTTTCTTTATTTTGCCAGTTTATTTCATTTATAGCATCTGGACTCTTATAGCTATTGTGATCTCCATATTTACTTCTTAAGAATTCATCTCCAGCTTGGAAGAATGGAATTCCTTGTGAAGTCATTGTAATAGCAGTTGTTAATATACTTCTTCTTACATATTCATTATCTAAAGGATTAGTCTCTGTTATTACACTATATGGTTTAGCTTTCTTTTCAACAGCCTCTTGAACTGAAGAATAATTATTAGCATCTTCCCCTGTTAAAGATCCATCTCTCATTTCTAAGAAACCTGCAGCTTTTTCCTTGCCTGCTGCCTTTATAATCTTATCCCAAAGATTTAAATTATCATGAGCAGTTACATAGTTTATTGTTTCACTTGGACTATCAGTAAAATCATCAACTGATCCTTTAACCCCAGCTACTATAGCTCCTTCTTTACCACTAGCTCCAGTGGCAAATCCTTGTCCTGCTCCATCACTATCACCTTTTATAGCGTTTCTAAAATTATCATTAAATACGGCAAAGCCCTTACCTTTTTGGCTTCCCTTTAAAGTTTGTTGTTCTTGTGGAAGTGCACTTCCTCCAGCTTGCCATGGTTCACCATATATTATTAAACTTGGATCAATTTCATTTCTTAACTCAGTTGTTAGTTCACTCATAGTTTTTGTATCTATTAATCCCATTAAATCGAATCTAAATCCATCAACGTCATATTCTTTAGCTAAATACTTAACAGAATCTTTTATATATTTTCTAACCATAGGTCTTTCTGTTGCAACTTCATTACCACATCCTGATCCATTAGTATATTTGCCTTCATCATTAGTTCTATAAAAATATCCTGGTACAACTGGATCAAAAGGTGAGTTTTGACCTATTCCATAAGTATGATTATAAACTACATCCATAACCACTCTTATTCCATTTTTGTGAAGAGTTTGTACCATATCTTTAAATTCTCTTATTCTTGATTTTGGATCTTCAGTATTTGTTGAATATGATCCCTCTAAGGAATTATAGTTTTGAGGATCATATCCCCAGTTGAATTGAGGCTTATTGCTTATTTCATTAACTGAAGCATAATCAAAAGATGGTAATAAATGAACTGTTGTTATCCCTAACTCTTTTAAATGATCTATTCCTGTTTTAACATCAGTTCCTGGAACCTTTGTTCCTTCCTCTGCTATACCTTCAAATTTACCTTTATTCTTTATTCCTGAATCTTTAGATATTGAAAAATCTCTAACATGCATTTCGTATAAAATTGAATCTGTAGGATTTAACATAGGAGGTTTCTTTACACTTCCCCATTCTGATGGATTTGTAGATGAAAAATCAATTATAACCCCTCTTTGGCCATTAGCTGAAACAGCCTTTGCATATGGATCTATAGCATAATTTGTTTTTCCATCTGCGAAGCTTACTTTATACATATAGTACTTACCTTCTAAGTTTTCATCTACTTTTAGGCTCCAAACTCCTTTATCCTCCTTCTTCATAGAAATTTCTCTTCCACCAGTATTATCTGTTACTTTTCCATTTTCATCATAAGTTCCCTCATTATCATATAATACTAAGCTAACTTCCTTAGCTGTTGGTGCCCATAATTTAAATGTTGAAGAATCTTTTTTGTAAGTTACCCCTAAGTCATCTCCATTGTAGAAATATTCTGGATCATCTAAGATTTTTCTCATAGTAACCTTAGTTGCTCTAAAGTTATTACTGTTAACTTCATAATCATGACTTGGATCAATTTCTGGAGTACTAAAGAATCCTTTCTTTAAAGTTAATTTAACTTTATTATCAGATACTTTAATTGCACTTGTTTTAATTTCCTTATTATCAGTCTTATCAATTAATTTGAAAGAATCTAATTCTGAATCCTCTATATTTCCAGCAGAAGTAACTAAAAGGTCTGTTTTACTATCCATTAAGGCAGATACTAATTTAGGTGAGGTATCTACATCTTTCTTGTCATAATAAATATTTTCATCCCCTTGTATTAACCATACCTCTACATTATTTCCATTCTTAACTTCTATGGTTCTATCATGTCCAACATCTTTATCTTCCCAATTTCCTTTTCTAATAAGGAAGTTTAATTTATCAGATGGGAATTTATAGACTGCTCTTGTGAAGCCTTTTTCAGCTTCATCTTTTTTATTAAAATCGTAACTTTTTCCTTCTCCACCTGTTTGCCATAACCATAAATTCCAGTTATCATAATTACCATCAAATCTATAATAATTTATTGTATAGGTATACATTTGAGATAAAATAGTAAGTTCTTTACTAACTGCGTATTTTCCATCAGTAGCTTTAATCTTTATTTTCTTACTGGAATCTACATCCTTAGAAACTTTTAAAGTATTTTCTTCAATAGATACTCCACTTACTGGCTCCTCTAAAGACCAATTAACATTAGTTTCTTTTTTATTACCTTCAGTGTCATAGATATATGCAACTAACTTTGCATTGCTACCTACTTCAACACTTGATTCTCCACCTATTTCTAAGCCTGGCATATTTAATACTGAGTTTCCATTAGCCATAGCCTTATTAGATGGGTCTGTAAATGAATTATCCCAATTATCCTTATTAGGTTTAAACTTATATTCATAAACTCCACCGGTTAAAGGTATTGTTACTTTAAATACACCATCTTCTCCCTTTTTCATTTCAATTTGCTTACTTGTATCCCAAGATACCATAGATCCTATAAGATACAAGCTATCTCCATTAAACTTAGCACTAAAAGTTACTGTTCCATCCTCATTTACTACAGGACTTTTTACTGAATCTGGCTTGTTTTCACTTTCTCCTTGATTTCCACCATTATTATCTTCATCTGTATTTTCATCACCTTTTATTCCTAATGCTTCATTTATTTCTTTGGTGTTATTTATTGAATCATATATTTTATTATTTTTTAAATCTGCTACAAAGATAACATTTCTGTCCTCTGGCATATTTAAAGTAACATTTCCTTGAGATGGTATTCCTCCATTATCCCAAGAATGATTTACAAGGCCTTTATACTCATAAGTTCCTTTTTTCATTATCTTAGAATATAAAACTCTATTTTCATCAAGATTATGCATTTCAAAATTTTTGTTATTTACATCCCAATCTCCATTTCCTTCTCTAACTGTTCCTATTAGGGAAACTGTATTAGAAAGACTTGGATTATTTATTGAATCCTTAACATAATTATCTAAATAATTGCTTAGAATAGTTATGTTTTTAGTACCCTTTGGAATTACTACCTTAGCATTTTCTGCTACTTCACCATTATTCCACTCTCCATTATATGAAACTTTGTATTCTAAACTTATATCTTTTCCTTGTGCACTCTCTTTTATAGTGAAAGTCTTTTTATACATCCCTCCACCTATATAATCAAGTTTCTCGGTATCGTTACCAGGATTCCAATCAGAAGCCCCATCAATTATATCCTTTATATTACCTGCTAAAATAGCCTTAGTTTTAAATTGATCAGGATTATTTATTGAATCATATACCTTTTTATTTTTATAATCCAACCTAAATATTACCTCTGAATCTTTTGATAAATTCAAAGCTATGTTTTGACCATTATTACCATAGCTCTCATCCCAAGTTCCATTCATGGCAATTTTATAATTATAATTTCCTGCCTTTAACTTTAAAGCCCCTTCATATAAACCATTTTTATACTTTTTCAACACTCCTTTCATATTTGTGGGATCCCAGTCGGAACCGTTACCACTTTCTTTTAAAAAATCTCCCACAACTACAGCAAAAGCTTCACTCTCATTCTTAACTAAAGTCTTTTCATTTGCTTTAGTATTATTATTTTCTACTTCAGCCATTACTGGCATATGAGGTAAAAAACTAAACAAGAATGTAAATAAAACTAGCATAGAAATAGACTTAATCTTTTTACTGCTATTCACTTTATAAACCCCTTTCTTATTTAAATTTTAATAATATATTTTAATATTAACATTTCTATAATAACGTTTTCAATATTTTTAGAAATTTTGTAACATCATACAAAAGCAACTAAATTAAGCTTATATTTCAAATATACTTTTATTGATTGTTTTTCAAAATATACATATCTGCTTTTCCATTTTATATATTTTAAATAAATATATGTTATTAAATATCCCTTTTATTTAACAAAATAATTCCCATATAAAAAAAAAATGGTATATTATTTTAGAAATCAAAACTATTTTATAAAATTATATATATTGATTGAAAAATTTAAATCTTAAAAGCATATTTAGTGAACACACTAAAGTCTATGGTAAATATAAAAAATCGATAAATCACTTTAAAATATGAAGACTTTATTGGTTATTTTAATATAAAACTATTAGCAAATTACAAAGTATAATAATTTAAACTTTAAAAATAAAAATTACAAATAAATTAATAAGGGGGAGAATACAATTAAGGTAATAAGAAGATTAATAATTTTAGTTTGCTTAATTACTCTTTGTTTTATAGGCTTTATCTGCTTACCTAAAAGCAAATATTATTTTAAAGATATAAGATCACTTGTTAATTAAGGCAAAGCTGAAGTAATAGAACCAAATCAAAAGATAAAAATAGATGATGATTACTTAATAATAAAAAGAATTATTAATACTGAAGATGAGTCATATATTAGATATAAACAAGTCAGAACTACTCTAGGCTGGTCTTTCTCAGAAAGTATCTTTAGAATATTTGATGACAATGGAGAAGAATATATAAAAACAGCTATAAGCTCCTCTACAAGTTTTTGGGTAACAGAAGGATTAATACTACTTGATAAAAAGATCAAGGAAGACGTAAAATATTTAATTATTAAAATTGACTGGTATGATAGACAAAATAAAATAAAAATTCCACTTAACAAAGAAGGTGAAGCTAATGAAAATTTATAAAAAATATAGTGCTATTATAGAATGGTTTTTTGCAATAATACTTATCCTCATTTGTTCTAAAATAATTTTCCCTGGAAGCTTCACTCCTCTAAAAGCACATCAGCAATCAGAAAAGTCAGTTTATTATGGCCCTTCAAATATAATTAAAACTATAGACTTAGGTAAAGAAAAAATATATCTATGTAAATATAAGGATTGGTTTTCAATAGATGTTATTAGAAAAGGGCTAATTAAGTGGCATCCAGTTAATTATCCAGCTGGATATCCAATAGACTACTCTAAGCAAGTAACTTTTAATACTTATACTTCAAAGCCTACAAAAAACTCTGAACCTATAGCTAAAATATACGGTTATGTAAATGACCCTCAAATAAAAAATATTGTATTAGAGGACAATAATAATAAAATCATTTCAAATTATGAATTGGATGAAAATAAAATGTTTATTCTTACTTCACATACAAATAATGAAAAAAATAAAGCTAACTATATAAAAGGATTAGATACTAATGGAAATATTATATACGAAGAAGAGCTTAAATACTTTTAACCTAAATAGAAACAAGGTGCTAATATTTAGCACCCTGTTTTATTTTTATCCATTAAAGATTACTAACTATTTAATGTCCTAATTAAAATTCATATTAATTATTTATTGTAATAAAGTAATATTTTTCTATAAAGCTAATTCCATACTTATATTTCTTTTTTTCATTCCCAAAGCTTCATAAAATTTAATAGCTCCTTTATTGAATTCCCAGACAACTAATTGTAATGTGTTTACTCCTTCTTTTTTTGCAAAACTTATAATATGCTGAAATAAAAATTTTCCTATTCCTCTTTTACGATACTTTTCCTTAACACAAAAAGTATCAATTAAGGCAGTTTTTACAGGAGTAAGTATTGGTATGTTTCTAGGTCCTACTATTTGTATAAGACTAAAAGCTACAACCTCTTTACTTTCTCTTTCCTGAACTAAAAACATCTTGTATCTATCATCCTCTAGAATTTCTTTAAATTCCTCTTCTGATAATGGTTTATCAGTTTCATTGTACACATCTGGTCTATTTTTAACATGTAAGTCATGTACCTCTCTAATAATTTCATTTATCACCTTGTAATCTTCTTTATCTGCAAATCTTATTTTGTATTTCATTTTGTCCTCCTTAGAGTAAATTTAAAATATAACTTCTAGCTTAACTCATAGTAATTATAAAATTATTTATCATGTGTATTAAAGTTAAAATCCAAAATGGAGATAATTTTTTAGGTTTATAATATGTATAAGAAAATACCATTATTATTGCACTAGGTATCACACAAAAAATATATATTAGACTGTAGTAATGCAATAAAGCAAATATTAGTGCAACTAATAATGAATATTTAAATTTGCTTTTAATAATTTTTTTGCTTAAATTTATTAATCCAATTATTAAAAATGACTCTATTATGGGTCCTACTATACTAGCAAAAATAATTTTTACACTAAGGCTCTCATTAATTAAATTGCTTCCAATAAATTTCCCACCTAATTTAATATATATATCTCTTAATTGTCCTAAAACAACATCAATTAATAATATAAGTGCAACCATAGAGATAACAAATAAAAAATCCATTAGTATTTCTTTTAATAATAAGTTCTTACATTCTTTTGTTTTTTCCATCATAAATCCTCTTTTCATTAATAGTATAAATCTTTAAAACAATCTATTTAAAATTTTCCATATTTGTTTATATAATATATAATAC
>OGTS01000305.1_pt1 | contig 14213 bp, 8 predicted proteins | sample 1574681 | NCBI WGS metagenome assembly OGTS01 (sample SAMN03295829, study PRJEB24534) | human gut metagenome | isolation source: fecal sample 4 from infant 4 | host: Homo sapiens | place: USA: Pittsburgh, PA | collected 2014-07 | reverse complement strand
TGATAATACATATATAGTTAAATATTATAAAATAATAATAAAAATCTAATTAATGAACAATTAATTAATATTATTTACTTAAAATTTAATTTTTAGCAATATTTTATACATTTTATTCTAAATTTATGTTATATTAGTTAATGGACATAAACGTAAGGAGGACAAAATGAATAAATTTACATCATTTTTAAAGAAAAGAAAAGCTTTTGTTATAGTAGCTTTAATTGGTATTATTGCTGGATTTATTTTATATCATAATCCAACTCAAGAAGATATTAATAAATTAAAAGCTGAAAAAACTACTGTATTAGCAAAAATAGATAGCTCGCAAGAAGAACTATCTACTTTGAATAAAGATATAGGTGATTTGAAGGAAAAAATAAATCAACTTAATAATGAAAAACAAAAACAGGAACAACTTTTAAAAGATACCACAGCCAAAGTAGAACTAAAACAAAAAGAAGAAGCTGAAAAACAAAGACAAGCTGAGATTGAAAAACAAAAACAAGAAGAAGCAAATAGTATTAGTCAAAGTTCTTCAAATAATTCTAGTAAAAAATCTACTAGTAATAACTCATCTAACGCTAAATCAAACTCATATAATTCTGATAATCCACAGCCTTCTAAACCAGTTGGTGAGATGGTGTACATAACTGCAACAGGTAAAAAATATCATCGTAAAAATAAATGTGGTAATACAAACCCAGCTAGGACAAGTTATATTCCACTATCAGAGGCAGAATCTATGGGATATTCCCCTTGTTCAAAATGTTATTAATAAAATTCAGAAAGGACTTTACTATATTATGAAAAATGCACCAAAAAAAATATTAAAATTCTTATTAGGAATATGTATATTTTTTATAGCTATTTGTATTGGTTCTTCAGCAAAAGGTGATTCAAATTTAAATAATACTCATAATGAATTAGTTACCACAATTAACAATTCAAAAGAGGATTTAACTCACAAAGAAGAGGAATTATCTAAGGCTAAGACTGAAAAAGAGGATTTAGAAAAACAATTAAGTAATCTAAATGATTCATTAAATAAAACTAAGGAGTCTATTAAGCAATTAGAAAATAGCACTAATAATTAATTTTTATAATCTTAATTATTTTTAACTATATACATTTCATAAGAACCAGTTTTTACCTTTTAATAATTGGTTCTTTATTTTTTCCTTTAATTAATTTTCTAATTGTTTAAAATCCCTAAAACACTTCTAATTTGTCAAAAAATTCTATATTAAATTCCTTATAATATAAACTCTTTTATCTTAAATAATGTATAATTTATATAAGAAGTAATTAACATTAACTAAAACTGATTAATTTATAATTTGTATTTTTACTTATATTTAAAGAAAAATCGAGGTGATTATTATGAAGGTAAGAATTATAAAGCCTTCTTAAAATACTAATATAAACTTATAAAATTAAGAAAGTTTTTAATAAAGGAGGAACTTAAGATGAAATCTTTAATGAGTTTTATTCCAATGATTTTATCACTAGCAATTGCAACTTTTATTTTTATACCTATAAATAAAAGTTTAAAGTTATCAGATAAAATAGCAAAAATTATTCCCACAACCCCTAAATTTAAACCACTATTTTTTGTGGTATGTATGTTTTTACTTTTACTTATAATAGGGCTACTTGGTTTATATGTAATACCAATGAATGACTTAACTTACTACATATTAACTGGAATAATAGCAGGTATTGGTATTAGCATAACAGTTGAAATTTCACCAAAACATCACAAATAATATAAGACTATTAAATAGATAAAGAGGGTAAGTGAAAACTTACCCTCTATTTATTAATAACACTAATTATTTTTTGCTTTCCATTCATTTAATTGTTTTTGTATTTCATCTTTAACTTCATTTATACCTGAATCATTTAATTTCTTATTTAAATCATTTAGTCCAACTTCAGGATCTATTGAACCTGTATATAATGCTCTTTCAAATTCCTGTAAAACATTATTTATAGCCGAAATTTGATTTGAAACGTTTTCGGAATTAAATTTAAATCCTAATATCGGAGAAACCTTAGCTGAATTATTGAATTTTTCAAAAGCCTCCCACTTATCTATAGGGTCATTTTCTGAAACATAAGTACCAAGTAAGTTTCCATATGCCCAGCTAACAACATCATATTTCTTTCCATCAAATTTCTTTATTTGCTTGTCATTTATTTTTTCATAATGTTTTCCCTCTATTCCAAACATCAATAAGTTTCTTAAATTTGTATCAGTATTTACTAAAGTCAATAACTCCATTGCCTTCTTAGGATGTTTAGAGTTAGCAGAAATTGCAGTCATTGCACCAGTTGTTGAATTATTAGTTATATATGGTGGTATTATTGATGAAGTTACTACTTCCCTACCTAAAGATTTTCCCCATATATTTTCAGCATATGGTTGTCCATCTGCTTTCCATACAAATCTTTTTACTTCTGGTTTCATATCAGTTACTGCTGCATCTTGATTTATGTATCCAGCTTCATAATATTCTCTTAATTTTAATAACATATCCTTCATTTCTTTTGATTCAAATTTATTTGTTACTGTTAAACTCTTATCATTATAGAATATGCCTAATGGATTTACTATATCATCAAAGTCTAAAGGAATTGAATCTCCTTGAGTATAAAATGGAATAAAATCTGGTTCTTTTTCTTTTACTAATTTTAACCAAGGTTCTAAATCGTTTACTGAATGTATATTTTCATAAGGAATATTATACTTTTCAACAAGCTCTTTATCAAATACCCACATAGGTGCTAATGCTATTTCTTTTTGATTTGGAACAGCATATATTTTACCATCTATCTCTGCACCCTTCCATAACTCTTTGTTTATTTCTTTCTTTAATGGTGCTCCTTCTGTATCTAATAAATCATTTAACTCTAAAAAAGCTCCTTTTCTAGCATATTCTAAATAAGGAAATGCCCAAGAACATGTAAAGGCAAGATCATAAGGTTCCCCTGAATTACTAATAACACTCATTTTCTTAGTATAATCCCCAAAAGGTATATGTTTTATATCTACTGTAGCATTTATTTTATCTTTTAAATATTTATTTACTTCTTCTTCAACAATGTCATTATCAGCTGGCTCATCACCTATAACATACCAAGTTAAATTAACAGTTTCCTTACTTTCCTCTTCTTTGCTATTTCCACAGCCTGTAAGTATTAAAGATGAACATACAATACCACTTAAAATCAGTGACAATGCTTTTTTTCTTTTTATCATATTGTCCCCCTCCTAATAATATCTTATCCGCTTTCGAAAACGTTTTATATAAAGAATTTTACTATTTAAACTATTTAATATCAATAATTTAAGTCTAATATTTTAATACAAAAAGAATACTTTATATAATTTGTTAATAAATTATATAATTTGTACATACATTTAAAGAAATATTTCTATTTCACTTCCCCTGTAAAATCACTTAAATTTATCTTTTAAAATCCTCTTTCTCTATTTTCAAACTATTATTTTAATAAAACATAGTTCATCTATGTATCATTTCAAATAAAAAATACTCCCTTTAAAATAGATTTTTATAGTTTTTTATCTACTTTAAAGGAAGTAATTTATTTATACCTATATTTTTATAGTGACAAAGATTGTTTTTATAATTTATAAGCTTAAACTATGTAAAATAAATTATTATTAATAATTTTCAGCTCTTACTTCAAAAAATCCTTTGGCATAATTACATACTGGGCAAACCTCTGGAGCCTTTATACCAATAACAAGATATCCACAATTTAAGCATTCCCACATAGTTTCTTCTGATTTTTCAAATACCTTTTTCATCTTTATATTGTTTAAAAGCTTTCTATACCTATCTTCATGAGATTTTTCTATTTTAGCAACCTCTACAAATTTTTCTGCTAAATCAAAAAATCCCTCTTCTTCAGCCTCTTTTGCAAATCTAGCATACATATCTGACCATTCATAATGCTCTCCTTCTGCCCCATGTAATAAATTTTCTTTAGTATCTCCTAAATATCCTAACTCCTTAAACCATAGTTTAGCATGTTCTCTTTCATTGCCAGCTGTTTTTAAGAATAGTTCATATATTTGTTCATATCCTTCATTCTTAGCTACCTCTGCAAAAAATGTATATTTATTTCTAGCTATGGACTCCCCAGCTAATGCATCCATTAAATTCTTTTCTGTTTTTGTTCCTTTATATTTATTACTACTTTCACTAGATGATTCTGATTTATTAGAATCTTTATCATCTACCTCTGATTTCTCTTCAACTTTTACAAAGGCTGAAGCTGGACTCTTGCAAACTGGACATATAAATCCTTCTGGTAATTCTCCTTCTTGTATATATCCACAAACTGTACAACGATATTTTACTGATTCACTCATTTTTTCTCCTCCTAAATCTTTACTTCTATCAAAATAAGTTGTATGTAACATTTCCTCAGCAAGATTGCTTAAAGGTTTTTCATAAAACTCCTCATATAACTTTTTAATCTCTTCATTTTCATAGCTAACTCTTAATTTCATGCTTGAATCTCTTTTATATAACCCATCTATACGCTTTTCTCTAAGCTTATCACCTTCAAATTTTTTATCTTTAGGTTGTCCACCTCCACCTATGCATCCGCCTGGACAAGTCATAACCTCAATAAAGTGATATTTCTTATCTTCATTTTTCATCTTTGAAATAAACTTTGAAGCATTTTCAGTTCCATAAATAACAGCTATGTTTATTTCTAAGTCATTTATTTTGAAACTAGCTTCACGAACACCTTCCATACCTCTTACAGACTCTAAATCATAAAAATCTTTAGGTGGATCTTCTTTAGTGATATATTTGTATGCTGTTCTTAAAGCGGCCTCCATAACTCCACCTGTATTAGCAAATATAACACCAGCCCCTGAAGCTTCTCCCATTAATTTATCAAAGTTACTATCCTCTAAAGAATTAAAATCAATTCCTTTTTCTTTAGCCCAAATAGCTACTTCTCTAGTTGTTATAACATAGTCCATATCACGCATATCTTCTATACCATAATATCTACCTGATGCATTCATTTCTTCTCTTTTGATTTCAAACTTTTTAGCTGTACATGGCGTTAAGGCTACATTTACAATCTTAGAAGGATCAATTCCCATCTTCTTTGCAAAATAAGTCTTTATTGTAGGCCCTTGCATTCCTATAGGACTCTTTGAAGTTGAAATATGCTCTAATATTTCTGGATGAAAGGTCTCAGCATATTTTACCCAGGCAGGACAGCAGCTAGTAAATTGCGGTAGAGGTTTATTATTTTTAGTTATACGCTCCACTAATTCACTTGCCTCCTCAACTATAGTCATATCAGCAGCGAAATTAGTATCAAGAACATAATCAAAACCTAACTTACGAAGTAATGCTATCATTTTACCTTGAACAAAACTTCCATCATTCATATTAAATTCTTCACCTAAGGATACTCTAACAGCAGGCGACGTAGAAACTATTACTATTTTATCTTTATGACTTATCGCATCTTGTACTTTTTTATAATCAAAAACCTCTGTAATACTAGATGTAGGGCATACATTTGCGCATTGACCACAATTAATACAAACAGCAGTATCATTAGTTTTTTCCAAAGAATAATGACCATTTACACCTATATAATCTGTACATATATTTTTACATGAACCACATTTTATACATTTCTCTTCATCTCTACAAATAGATGGATTATCCTTCTCAATAGCTACACGTATAGTTGTAGCTAAGTGTTTACTCATAGATTTTTCCTCCCCTTAACCTTAAACTTTTGTTTTCTTATTTCATATAATATTAACCTCAAATACATATTTTTTCAATTAATGTATTTAAATACTATAATTTATTTTCTAAACATTTATTAACTTTTTGTTAATAATATGAACTTTATTTTAATACACTTCCAATTCTCTATAGCTTTTATCTATAAATTTTAATTTATAGATTTCTAGTTTATATTTATTATATCTATGTTACCTAATATAGTAACCTTATTAAACTTAAGCCTATTAGAATATTTAAGTTTTAAATCCTCCATGTCACTAATACAATAACCTTGTTAAACTTTAAGCTTCTTCTTATAACAAAAAAATCTACCATTAAAACTTTATTGTTTAAAATGCTTTTTAATAAAAAATTAGAGTAAGCCCTAATATATTGCCTTAACCCTACTTAATCAAAAGTATAATAATTTACTGCAATATACTTTAAAACCTACTCTCTACTTTATTCATCTCTAAAATCATATTTACCATTTGGTAAGTCTATATTATGATTGTTTATTGAAATAGTATCATTATCAATCCAAATCATATTTGCCTCATTTATATGATAATCTCTATATATCTCTTTTTTAATATCTCCTTCCCTTAAATAACATTTAACTGACCAATCTACTGTAGCCCCTCCATTAATAAGATAAGCTTCAATCTTATACTTTCCGTCACTAGATACTGTTTCTCCTAAAAGCTCTTCACTTACTTTAAACCTATCATTAAACTCTCTTATTGATGATGATATTTTAAAAGTAGCTACACCTAAAAATATTAAAATGGTAATAATATAAACTCCTAATCTAAAGTTAAAATTCTTATTCTTTAAATATTTATTACTTTCTCTTTCCTCCATAACATTTCTCCTAACATATTAAAATATAAACCTTAGATTAATTTTATATAATTCCCCCCATTAAATCCACCAATATTTAACAAACTAACCCTTTAATAATATATGTAAAACTCATCTAATAAACCCTTAATAAAAATAAATTTATTAATATTACTTATATATTAAGTGCCTAAAATTCATACCTTATTAACCCTCTATTAATACATTTACTTACTTTTATGCCAATTTTGTTAACTTTTCGACCAGTTGCGCAAAACCTATTGATTAATTTATTATTATTTTTTAATATAAGATTAAAATTTAAATTTAAATAAATATTCTAAGTAAGGAGGAAAGATGTAGATGCTTATATATTATTGTATTTCTTTAATGATGCTTTTAACTATGCTTATGACTGGAATTATTAATCCAATTTGTTCATTCCTTAGTGGCGATACTGAAATTAGATTTAATGGAATTCTATATACTAATTTAAACGAAGAAAAATATAAAAAGATATTATTTTCAACTTTTTTAAATTTTATTATTTTAATATTATGTCTATGTATAGTATGTTTTAAATTTAACCCTTTCTTTCCTATATTCTTAGCTATATTGTGCATAATATGTTTACAACACCATATATTAAAATCACTAAGATAAAAGTTATTTATAAAATCTTATTTAAATGAATAATAAATTAAATAGTAATGTAAAAACTAAATACCATTTCAAATATTTTACTTTATATAAAACTAATAAGGGATTCGTATTTAAAATACGAATCCCTTTCCTTTTACTTTAATTTAAATATTCTGCTTAAATAAATTATTTTTATCTACTTACTATAGTTGAAAGAGTTGCTACATATTTTCCATCTAAATCCTCATACACTGCTGCTATACCACTAAAACCTTCTTTAAAAAGCTTAGTATCTAGTTCTAAATTTCCATTATTTAAAGAACTTTCAACATCAACATTTGATATGTCAATACTTTGTCCACCTGTATTTCTTCTTATATTTATTTCTTTAGGTGATAATCTTTCTCCATCTTTTCCTACAAAGGATTCATTTATAACATATTTTCCTCCAACTTCTTCTGGTGATCTTATAACTATATATTGTTCTTTTATGCTTACATTGTTAAGCTTCTTTAAATCTTTTATTTTAGATATGTCTCTTATTTCATTGCAGTCAAGATTTAAGTCTTCTATATTTACAGCATATTGTAATCCTTCTAAATTTTCTATTCCATATCCAACTGCTGATAAGTTTGTTAACTTATTCATATCTCCTCTTGTTATTACATCACTTGATATATTTAATTGATCTTTTATAGCCCTTTTTAATTCATTATCTGGTATATTAACTTCCTCTGTTAAATCAATAGCTGCCTCTAAATTATCCATAGCCTCTCTAAGCTCTATAATAGTAGAATCTATTACCTCTTGTTCTGGATTAGGAGTTTCTAATACTTTATTAGCCTTTTCTAGAGCAACTTGTAATTTATTAAAGCTTTCCTCTGTATATAAATTTTCATCTACTCCTCTTGCTTCCTCAACTATTTTTTCTAAAGCAGTAAAATCCTTAGAGTCTGCATATAATAACTTAGCATCTGCCCAGTCTGCATGATCTCCTCCATTTCCATTTTCACCATCTTTAGCTACTAATTTAAGTTCACTTACTCCAACTATTGGAATTAAAACATGCTTTCTTGGAGTCTCTGAATTCATAACCCCACTATCAAATACTTTTTTTCCATCAGCATAAACTTCAAAACTTAAAGATGATACATCAGAATTTCTCATCTCTCTATCTACACCAACATATGCTTCAAAGAACTTATAATTTCCCTCAGATAAATCATATACTATTGTTGAAGTTACATGAGTTCCAATACCCTTCTTATACTCCACTTCTTGTCCATCTTCACCAAGTAAAGTTATGGTATTATTTTCAACACTTCTATCTTTTTGTACACTTCTCCAACCTGAATTAGCTGATTTCCAGTTCTTATCACTTATATAATCATAAGCATTAACAACTGATACTTTTCTATCTAGTGTAGTTTTATTTCCATGAGAATCAGTAACTTCATAGGATACTACATAGTTACCTCCTCTTTTTGTATTTACATTATTGTTTATAACTTTTATATTCTTTGTTATGTCTCCATCTTCAGGATCATTAGCAACCATTCCTTGTAATGGGTTAAATGAATCACCTATATTTAAGGCTACCTCTTCCCCAGTTAATATTGGTTTATCGCTTGTAGTATAAACTTTTGCATCTGCCCAATCTGCATGATCCCCTGCATTTCCATTTCCACCATCTTTAGCAACTAATTTAAGCTCACTTCCTCCTGCTATTGGAATTAAAACATGCTTTCTTTCACTGTTTACATTCATAACACCGCTATCAAATACTTTTTTTCCATCAACGTAAACTTCAAATATTACTGATGGCTCACTAGCGTTTCTCATTTCCCTATCTACACCAACATAAGTTTCAAACATACCATAATTTTTACCTGATAAATCATAAACTATCTCTGAGTTTGCATGAGTTCCAAGACCTTTATCATATTCTACTTCTTGTCCATTTTCACCAAGTAAAGTTATTCTATTATCTTCAACACTTAAGTCTTTTTTTACATGTCTCCATCCAGATGATGCTGATTTCCATTCCTTATCACTTAAACTTTCAGCTGTAGTTATTGTGTATATTTTTCTTTCCTTAGTAACTGTATTTCCGTCTTTATCTGTAACTTCATATACTACAGTGTATATTCCACCTCTATTTGCTTCAAAATCACTTGATTTTACTTTTATGCTTGATGTTAAATCACCATCTTCTACATCATTAGCAGTAACACCATCTAATATATCAAATTTATCCTTAACATTAATTACTGCATCTTCAGTTTTTATTGTAGGCTTTACATTATTAGTTGATAACTTAGGGTTTACTATTATACCGTGGTCTGATGTATTTCCATTTCCACTATCACTAACTTGTATTTCTAACTTATTAACGCCCTTAACTGGAACACTTATTTCTACCATATTATCGTTATATTTTAAAACCTTAGTTGTTTCTAAAGTCTTTCCATCTGCTATAACCTTAAAAGAAATACTTGAATTATCGTTAGCTCCTATTGTTTGATCAACACCTAGTAAAACCTCAAATCTATCATAATCTTTTCCCTCTAAATCATATACAACTTTTCCATTAGCATGTATTCCTATGCCCTTATCAAAGGTTTTAACTTCTCCATTTAATCTACCTTTTATATTTGTATTTCTTCTTGGAGTTCCCCATTGAGTTTCTACTGATTCCCACTCTTCATCTGATAAATAGTCATAAGCACTAACTACTTCAACTTTAAGAGTTTTTTCTTTAGTTTCCTCTTCATCAGTGACTTTATAAACAACTTCATATTCACCTTTCTTAGTGTTATCAAAAGTATTCTTAATTACTTCAATTTTATTGCTTATATCATTTCCTTCGTAATTATAAGCTTTTACGTAATCCAATGGGTTAAACTCTTCATTAAGCGCTATTAAAACCTTTTGTTGTGCACTAATACTTGGAGCATGTAATTTAAAATTATAAGGCTTACTAGGATTTATTTCATTGTCATAAGCAACTATACTGTATTCATGGTTTTCAGCTATATTAGCTCCGTGATCAACAAAATTATTTGTTGATGTAAATCCTATTGTTTTGCCATCCCTAGATATTTCATATCCTATAACATTGTTTTTATTTTCATTATCTATATCAAAAGAAATTGATACATCATTTCCGTTTACTATTTTTGCTTCTGCCTCGAACTTAAGATTTTCTGTAAATACTCCACCTTTATTTAAGTACATTTTATCATTTGCGTACCATAATTTCTTAGATGGTTTAGGATATTTAGATGTATATTCCTTAGTCTCTTTCCATACATCCATTCCATGTCTTTCAAAATGCTCTGATAAGTCTAACTTAAACACATCTGATGCAGCCATAACCCATGCATTGTGTTTATTTTCCCAACTTCCACCACCTATATCTCTACTTCTAAATTCTTGTTCAAATCTTGGCCAGAAAGTTTTATCATATAACTGTAATTGCCATAAAGGGGCTACATGAGATAATAAAGATTTATCACTTTCTGGATAATATTCATTATTAGAATAATCATCTAAAGCCACCTTTGGTAATATGTTTCTTTCCCATAAATTTTGTCTAGTTATATTAGATGGTACACCTTTAATTCTCTCAAAATGAAGTGGAAGCATATTATTAGTTACCTCTACTATAGTTCTATTATTAGTGTCAAAATTATGACCCATTTCATGCATAAATCCCCAACCAGTATCTACGCCTAACGCTCCACCTTGCTCTGCTTTATTAAATCCTGTTATTCCATTTCCAGCATTCATAAAGCCTCCATTGTCTAACCATTTAAGCATACTTATATATCTAAAGTTAAAGTCAGAGTTAACCTCACTAGATTCATCAAATCCCCAATATTTCATAGTTTCTTTAATTACTTCATCACTTTTATTTGCAGTTTCACTTGGTAATTTATTATTATCTTTATACCAATTTAAAGCATATGTTGCAGTTACGTTAACTAATGTTTTATCACTAAATACATCAAATACATCTGGTAATTGAGGATCCTTTTTTAATAAATCAACATATTCTTCAAGATCATTCATAACTTCTTCATCATTATCAATGCCTTTTATATAGTTTGGATAGTTTATAGCACCCTCTATTCTTATTTTAGGCTTTCTTCCTTGTTCTTCTGAAGTGTATGGATTACTTGTATAAAGTACACCTGCCTTAGCTGTTCCTGGTCTTAACTCATTTGTAGGTTTTTCTGGTATAGTTATTACATTTTTACCTTTGCTTAAACTTATAGTAACATCTCCGTTATGCTGACTATCCATTTGTTTAAATACTAATTTTGGTGTTGGCTTTCCATCTTCCACATCAACATAAACAGTTATTACTTGTCCAGATTTTACTGCATAGCCAGTTGGTTGCCAGTCTTGGAAATTCCAAACCTTTCTTTTTTGAGATTCTTTAATTGAGTTTCCTCTACTTTGTAATTCAAATACAGTAGATCCTGTATTTCCTGCTAATACTTCTTTAGCAAGTTCTAATTTTTCCTTATATAAATTTACTAAGGGATGATTTTTTATCTCTTCCTCTAATGAAGCTAATTTTTCTTCTGTATTAAATTCTTCTGATAATTCATTCATTAATCCATTTGTAAATAGTTTATCAACTTTATCTGATGTTTTATCTTCTTTATATAATCCAAATTCACTAGCACAGGCCCAATTTTCATAACCTTTTTTAAATACAAATTTAATTCTCTTAAATTCTGTTGGATTAAATTTTATTTCTACAGAATTTTGAGTTATATTAGCATTACCACTAGTTACCTTTTGATAATTATCTCCCTTAGTTGTTCTTGATGCATAAATATCAAAAGCTTCAGCAAATCCTCTATTTGAACCACGAGGTGCTGTATATACTATTCTATTTAAAGTAGTTAATTCATTTAACTCTATCTCAACTTCATTTGTAAAGCTTTCTGTATTTTGTTTTCCTGAATGCCATTTTGTATTGAAATCTCCATCTATAGCTTTATCTATAGATTCTGATGCATATTGCCCACCATTAGTTTTTATTGATTTTATTTTGCTTTTATCTAACTTATAAATGGCATCATAAGCTGAAAGTAATTCATTATCTGGATTTAAAAAGTCAGATACTTTAGCATCAGTATATTGAACCTCTTTATTTTCAATAATTAACTTAGCATTTTCTATCTCTTCTTTATAATCATTATAAAAAGGATGCTCCTTAGCTTCTGATTCTAACTTTTCTATTTTTTCTAAAGTATTAAATTCTTCAGATACTTGACTCATAGTGCTATCTGTAAATAATCTACTCATTTTATCTCTTAACTGATCTTCTTTATAGAAAGTAAATTCTGATGCTAAAGCCCAATTTTCATATCCTTTTTTAAATACAAATTTAACTCTTCTTGCCTCTGTTGGATTAAACTTAATTTCTATTGATCCTTTTGTTACTTCACTGCTTCCTGATGTTACTTTTTCAAAAGTATCTCCAGAAGTTGTCTTTGATGTATATATGTCAAAGGCCTCAGCAAATCCTCTCATATTTAAGTTTGTGTAAACTACTCTATCTAAAGTCTCTAATTTATCCAAAGTAATTATTACTTCATTGGTAAAATCTGAACTATTTTGCTTTCCAGAATGCCATTTTGTATTAACATCGCCATCAATAGCTCTCTCTATTGAATTTTCTGCATAACTTCCTCCATTAGTCGTTATTGATGATGTATTTATCTTAAATAGTTCATTATATTTTTTTAATGATTCATCATTAAAATCTTTAAATTTGCTTACTAAGGCATCCTTGTAAACTACATTGTTTCCTTGTAAAACTAACTTAGCATTTTCTATTATTTCTTTAAACATTTCATAAAATGGATGATCTTTAATCTCATTTTCAAAAGCATCTAATTTTTCTACAGTATCAAACTCTGGATTCACCTTGTTTTTCTCTTCATTTGTGAATATAGAATTCACCTTATCCATGATTTTATCTTCCTTATAAAACCAAAACTCTGAAGCACTTGCCCAATCTCTATCTGCTACTTTAAAGACAAATTTTATTTTCTTAGCTTGTACTGTATCAAACTTAAACTCCATAAGGTTTCCTGTTGACTTACTTGTCCCTTGAGAAACTAATTTAAAGTCATCATCATTTCCAGTTTGTGAAGCATATATATCAAACTCTGTTGGATATCCCTTTCCTCTTGCTCCATCTTGTCTTGTTGCATATGCTATTCTATCTATTGATTCTAAATCATTAAATTCCACTACAACTTCATTTGTAAAATCAGAACTATTTTGTCTTCCTGTTTCCCAGTGAGTAGATAAATCACCATCTATAGCTTTATCTATGGAGCTTGATGAATATTGTCCCCCATTATTTGTTATTGAAACTATTTCATTTCTTTGTACTTTATATTTTTCATTGTACTCTTCAAAATTTTTATAGCTATTTAAAGTAAACTGATTTATAGATGCTTGATTTATTACGCTTTCTTCTATAGAACTTATCTTTTTCTTTATTACCTCACTAGCATAAACATTCAAAATAGGACTTGCATTTGATATTATCATTGATGCAATAAGAATTTTAGATATTTGTTTCTTCATAATCTTCCCCCTCATATTGCTATGTAACCAAGATTTATCTCTCTACGCCTATAACATTTAATAAAGTATTTTTACTAAAAAAAAACTATCCTTAATATTAATTAAAGGATAGTTGCATAAAAACAGTTCTAAAAATAAATATATACTTAAGCATATATTTATAAATTAACTCTATTAAAACAAAGAATATTAATTCTTCGGCAACTGGCTAGCATAGTTATCATATAACCTTAGCCCCTTTAGCTTTGCGTCTCTAGATTTCCCTAGGTTTGCCAATATATTATTTTAGTATTTATATAATAC
>OGTS01000303.1_pt1 | contig 14246 bp, 17 predicted proteins | sample 1574681 | NCBI WGS metagenome assembly OGTS01 (sample SAMN03295829, study PRJEB24534) | human gut metagenome | isolation source: fecal sample 4 from infant 4 | host: Homo sapiens | place: USA: Pittsburgh, PA | collected 2014-07 | reverse complement strand
CTTATATCCACAACAACATATTCAACAATCCTATTCTTTACAAATAGGGGTAGGGTATATAAGTTAAATGCATATGAAGTTCCAGAAGGCAAGAGAACATCAAAGGGAACAGCAATAGTCAACCTACTTCAGTTAAATCCTGGAGAAAAGGTAGCTAGGACAATAACATTTAACTCAGATAACGATACTGGAAATGAGTCAGATTATCTACTTATGGCAACAAAAAATGGTATAGTTAAAAAGACTCAGATAAGTGAGTTTAAGAATATAAATAAATCTGGTCTAATAGCCATAAACCTAAAGGACGGAGACGAACTGATAGGGGTAAATATGACTGATGGAAACCAGGAAGTAGTACTAGTAACAGAAAATGCAATGTCTATTAGGTTTAATGAAGCAGATGTCAGACCAATGGGTAGGACGGCTACAGGAGTCAAGGGTATAACCCTATCAAAGGACGACAGGGTAGTATCTATGAACCTAATAGGAGAAGGAGACAATCTCCTAGTAGTCAGCCAGAATGGTTTTGGTAAGAGAAGTGATGTAGAAGAGTACAGGCCACAGATAAGAGGTGGCAAGGGGATCAAGACATACAATATCACATCAAAGACAGGTAAAATAGTAGGTTCATCCCTAGTAAATGAAGATGACGAAATGATGATGATAAATTCAAATGGTGTCTTGATAAGGATAAGAGTTAATGAAATTTCTATATTCGGCCGTATAACAAGCGGTGTGAAACTTATGAGGACTGATGAAGAGGTCGAAGTAGTTTCAATAGCCAAGATAAAGGCAGAAGATATAGAAGAAAATTAGGAGGTTGTTAGTATGTCATTTGGGATTAATTCAGCATATGAAAATGATCAGCAAGTTTGGAATGTAGGTCTATCAGGAGAGCTAGATCTATCTTGTTCAGAAGAGTTAAAGATGGAGTTAAACAACAACATTGAATCCAATTTATCTGATATAAATATAGATATGTCTAAACTTAAGTATATAGACTCAACAGGTGTAGGCGTTATAGTAGGTATAATGAAGAACCTAAGGAGCAAGGGCAAGGATATAAAAATATTAAATGCTAGAGATAATGTGAAGAAGATATTTAATATAACAGGACTCGATCAGATAATAAAAATGGAGGGATAGTAGAGTGGAAACTAGTGTAATAAACATGAAAATGTCAAATGATCCAGATTTAGTTTCAGTGATAAGACTGACAACATCTGGTATAGCTAGTAAGATGGGATTTACAATGGAAGATATAGAAGACTTAAAAGTAGCTATATCAGAAGCTTGTACAAATGCTATTAAACACAGCAAGGAAAAAGAATTTGAGGTCAAATTCCTAGTCAATGAATCAAGATTAGATGTTGAAGTAATCGACCAAGGTATTGGCTATGACACGGTAGCTGTAGCAGAACCAGACCTAAAAAATCCTAAGACTAGTGGTTTAGGTTTATTTATAATAAAATCTTTAATGGATGAAGTGGAAGTTAAATCTTGCGAAGAATGCGGTACTGTAATTAGATTTTCTAAATTAGTTGGAGTTGAAGAGTAATGAATCATGGAGCCACAGGAAAATACGAGGAAATGGATGTAAAGGATCTTTTTAAGATTTTTTCTGAGGACAAAGATAATATTGCAATTAGAAACATACTGATAGAAAAGCACCTATATTTGGCGAAGATACTTTCAAGAAAATATATGAATAAGGGTGTGGACTACGAAGATATTTTTCAGGTGGCATCATTAGCTTTGATCTTTGCTATTGACAGGTATGACGTATCGAAGGGATTTGAATTTTCGAGCTTCGCAACACCGACGATAGTAGGAGAAATCAAAAAGTACTTTAGAGACAAGGTTTGGACACTGAGAGTACCTAGAAGGATCCAGGAGTTGAGTAAAAAGATAAGCAATACCAAGACTCTACTGGAGCAGGAACTAAAGAGGAGTCCAAAACCAATAGAAATAGCAGAATATCTAGAAGTTGACCTAGAAGATGTACTAGAGGCAATGGAAGCATCTTATGGATACCAGCCTATGTCACTGGATACACCTAGCAACGAAGATAACGAAGACAAGGATATAACCCTTGGAGATAAGATAGGTTTTGAAGAAAAGAACTTTTCTCAGATTGAAGATATGGACTTTTTGGACAAGTTTATGGAGACATTAAACGAGTTAGAAGTGTCTATAGTCAAGGGGAGATTCTTTGAAAATAAGACCCAGTCAGTTATAGCAGGAGAACTTGGAATTTCACAGATGACTGTTTCAAGACTGGAAAAGAAGATAGTTGAAAAACTAAAAAAAGAATATTTAAAGGTGGTTTAAAAATACAAACTAATGAATAATATGGAAAATACAATCGAAAAGCAGACAACTATACTTGGTATGTATAGTGAAAAACTGACAGCCATGTTGCCAGAGATAATATTTTCATTGATATTGTTTATTGTCAGCCTTTTTGTAGCCAAGTTGGTCAAGATGATACTTACTAGGTTGCTGGACAAGTACAAGACTAGCATAGGCCTAGTGAGCCTTATAATCAATTTTGTGCAGGTTACCATTATACTTGTTGGTATAATGCAGTCCTTGGCTGTCTTGGGGGTCAATACGGCATCCTTTGCAGCCATACTAGGAGCGGCAGGTTTTTCTATAGGTTTGGCCTTCAAGGAAGTCCTAGCCAACCTAGGTTCTTGCCTTATCATACTATTTTTCAAGCCCTTCCAGCTTGGAGACTATATAAAGTGTGAGGCAACAGAGGGCACTGTAACAGAAATAAATATGTTCTCTACTGTCCTAACAACAGTTGACAACAAGCTGATCACACTTCCAAATTCACAGATAACATCTAGTCCTGTAATCAACTATACAGCCCAGAACAAGAGAAGGATGGATTTTATTTTCAATGTGGAGTATGATACGGATATACAGGTCTTGTATGAGATTGTCAATAGGTTGTTCAGCGAGGAAAAGAGGATACTGGATAATCCAGCCCCACTTATAGGTGTAGACTCAATGAACAACAAGATAATAAGGTTTATAGCAAAGCCATGGGTCAATACAGGAGATTATTGGCAGGTATACTACAAGCTGATGGAAGAATTTAAAAATGAGTTTGACCAGAAGAATATTAAGCTTGCCAGTGGTTTTGTGATAAATAATTTAAATTAAGGCTTGAAATAAACAAATTGATGGTATATAATGTAGCCATAGCAAGATAAAGAGCAATGACGGAACTTAGTAGGATTATTAGGTGTAAGCAGAGAGTGGATAGTTGGTGAGAATCCACTGCACTATAGTCTGAATCTACTCCCGAGCTTCTAGTTTGAAATAGTACTAGACGTAGGACCTGCGATAAGGGTTTGAGAGTCCGGATTTATCCGGGAACTTGGGTGGTAACGCGGAATTTTGACTTTCGTCCCTATTTAGGGGCGGAGGTCTTTTTTTATACAATCTACAACAATACTAGTTAGTTTAGGTTTGCAATTATTATAAGTATTTAGAGTGAGACTACCCGTAAAATCTAAAAATATATTGGGACAAAGAGAGGTAAAGGATATGTTAGACGTAAAAAGAATAAGAGAAAATCTTGAAGACATCAAAGTACTAATGGGAAGAAGAGGGGAAGGTGAATTCGATCCTAAGGACCTTGATGAAGTAATCGCACTTGACGATAAGAGAAAAGAAATCTTAAAAGAAGTTGAAGTTATGAAGAACCAGTCAAATGTAGATTCTAAGAAGATACCAGAAATGATCAAAAATGGCCAAGATATAGGACCAATCAAGGCTGAACTAAAGGAATTATCAGACAAGATTAAAGAACTAGATGCTCAGTTAAAGGAAGTTGAAGAAGGCCTAGTTTACAGACTTCTTAGAATACCAAACGTACCAAACCCAGATGTACCACAGGGTGAAACTGATGAAGACAATGTTCAGATAAGAACTTGGGGAGAACCAAGAAAGTTTGACTTTGAAGAAAAGGCTCATTGGGATATAGGAACAGACCTAGATATCTTAGACTTTGAAAGAGGTGGAAAGATAACAGGATCAAGATTTACAGTTCTTAAGGGACTAGGAGCTAGACTAGAAAGAGCCCTACTATCTTTCTACATGGACCAGCATTCAGAAAATGGATACACAGAGATAATACCACCATTTATGGCAAATAGAAACAGCTTTATAGGTACTGGTCAGCTTCCAAAGTTTGAAGAGGATATGTTCAAGATTGAAGGATTAGACTACTTCCTTGTACCAACAGCAGAGGTACCAGTAACTAATCTTTACAACAATGAAATAGTAGACTTTGATAGTCTTCCAATCAAGCACTGTGCCTACACTCCATGCTTTAGATCAGAAGCAGGTTCAGCAGGTAGGGATACAAGAGGTCTAGTAAGACAGCACCAGTTTAACAAGGTTGAACTAGTTAAATTTGTTAAGCCAGAAGATTCATATGAAGAATTAGAAAGCCTTACAAATGATGCAGAAAAGATGCTACAGCTACTAGGACTACCATACAGGGTTGTAAAGATATGTACAGGTGACCTAGGATTTACAGCGGCTAAGAAGTACGACCTAGAAGTTTGGATGCCAAGCTACAACAGATATGTTGAAATATCTTCTTGCTCAAACTTTGAAGACTTCCAGGCTAGAAGAGCCAATATCAGATTCAAGAGGGATAGAAATGCCAAGACTGAATTTGTACATACACTAAATGGATCAGGTCTAGCTATAGGTAGAACAGTAGCAGCTATACTTGAAAACTACCAGCAGGAAGACGGAACAGTAGTTGTTCCAGAAGCCCTAAGAAGCTATATGAGATGCGATGTAATCAAGTAATTTTTGATAGAAATTAATAGTCCCCTAGGATGACATAAGTTATTACTTACGTTTGTCCTAGGGGATTTCTTATTTTAGTATTCCTATACCTATACCGAGTAAATCTCTGTTATTTCTGGCTTTTATTTGTAGACTTGTTGGATTTTTTATATCTTTTAAGCTGTATGTATACTTACCAAATATTCTATCAAGTGCCATTGATGGATCTTGGTATTCATAAATTATGTTGAATAGGTCCATAAATTCTCCAATGCTTGACTTGCTTGAAAGTATCGACTTCATCGGTCTGTAGAGTAGCCAAGACCTACAATAAAAACACTTATAGTTATATATGCTTTCTGAAAAAAATTCCTTGGCCATTTTTATAGACTCTATGCAAGATAATTTTTTTATATTTTCACCCTGCATGATATGGATAGATATGAGGTCTACATCATGGCATACTTCTCCTATATTTTTGCATTTTCTAGACTTAAGATCTAATATAGGAGGATTTAAGTCCATTTTGGATAGATTATTTATAAGGGTTTGGTCGCAAAAACTGGCCCAATTATTGTGGACTTTTTCATACTGTAGAGATCCTATTTTGAATATATTTAGGTAAAATATCCTTATCAACCAGCTTCCTTCAAAACTTTCTAGTCCAAACCTAGTCTTATCACTGTGTGATAAGTAGTAGATATTTAGTCTAAGAAAAATGTCTGATATTGTATGATAAAATATGTAATTAGAGATATTATTTTCTTTATATAGGACATTTAGTACTGGGAGCATAGTTAAGAGTACTAGTCCTATATTATAGTCATCTAGGCTAGATATATAGTCTTTATTCTTGGTTTGATTTATGTCACTATACCCAGATTTTATTGACTCAATGGCCATGTCTATAGTGTCTTGATTTAATGTATCTATATAAGATTCTATATCAAAAATTGGCTGGTGCTTACTCGAACTAGATTTATATATTTTTACTATATCCTTTATGTCCTTGACTATCATATTGATACTGTTTTTATTATAGTATTCGATATACTTATTTTTGACTTTTAATATATTATTTATAGAATATTTCATAAAGTCTCCTTAAAAAGTTGATTTTATTTAATTCTAGCACATATAGTTGTAAATTTGAATATCATTTTATAAGTAAAAACGATTGCTTTTTTATAGGAAGTAGGCTATATTAGACTTATAAAGATATTAACTATATTTATTATAGCTATTATCTTTTATACTTATATGATTTTTAGGAGGTACTTATGAAGAAGTTTTCTAAGTTAATGATGATGCTTTTGGTTGGAACTATGGCTCTAACTGGTTGTGCATCAAAAAAGTCAGATGACTCTGCTAGCAAGAAGGAAGAGGGAGCTAATGAAGTATCATTTATGATACCTGATTGGGGAGTTCCAACAGAAGAAATGTTAAAGGATTTTGAAAAGGAATCTGGTATTAAAGTAAATGTTATGACAACTAGCTGGGATGATATTAGAAATAAGATATCAACTGCAGCAGCTGGTAAAAAGGCAGCAGCAGACGTTTATGAAGTTGACTGGTCTTGGGTTGGAGAATTTAAGAAGGCTGGTTGGTTAGAAGAAATTGAAATGTCTAAGGAAGATATAGATGATATGAAGACTACAGCAACATTCTCTGTGGATGGCAAGGTATATGCTGTACCATATTCAAATGACTATAGAATAGCCTACTATAACAAGGCTATGTATGATAAGGCTGGAATAAAGGAAGCTCCAAAGACTTGGGACCAGGTAATAGAAAATGCTAAGATTTTAAAGGAAAAGAACGTTGTTAAGTATCCAGTTTCAAATCCTATGGCTGCAACTGAGAAGTCTACTACAACATTCTTATGGTTGGCCTACTCAAGAAATGGCAAGGTATTCAATGAAGATAATACCCTAAATAAGGAATCTGCCCTAGATGCCTTAAAGATACTAGACAAGCTTAATAGAGAGGGTCTATCAGATCCAGCAAACAGAACTTCAGAAGAAGCATTTCCAAAGCTAAGCAATGGTGAAGCTGCATTTATGGTAGGACCATCATCTTTTGTTGTAAAGGTAAACAATCCTAAAGAATCTAAGGTTGTTGACCAGGTAGTTCCAGTTGTACTTCCAGGTAAGGATAAGGAAGCTACAGCTACAGTTCCATTTGCAGAGGCTGTCGGTATATCTCCATACTCAAAGAACAAGGAAGCTGCTAAGAAGTTTGTAGCTTGGTATACATCAAAGGATGTCCAGTACAAGTTGTATGAGAATGTATCAGTGCTTCCAACAAGAACATCTGTTATAGAAAAGCTGCTTAATGATGGAAAGATAAAGAATGCTGGTGCAATGCTTGAACTTTCTAAGATGATAGAGACTCCATTCCCTAATGGTGTACCAGACTACTACACAAAGATGAGTACTGAAATATTCAATACTATCAACCAGATGGCAAATGAAAAGTTAACACCAGAACAGGCTGCTGATCAGATGGTGGAAAAAGTAAACAAGGTTGTAGCGGAAAATAAATAGTATGAAAAAATATAGATTAAGACCTTGGATCCTATTATTTCCATGTTTGCTAATAATGGTGACAACAGTTTTATATCCTATTTTTAGAACATTTTTGTTTAGTTTACAGAATTATAAAATGACAGAGCCCTACAATAGGAAGTTTGTAGGTATAAATAACTACTTGAAAGTCTTGGGGTCCCAAGACTTTCATAGTGCCCTAAAAAACTCATTAATAATATTGGTCCTAACATTAGTTATAGCTTTTAGCTTTAGTATAGTAGTAGGGCTGATTCTAAATAAAAAGTCTAAAATAAGTCCTATTTTAACTGCAGTTGCTATTATACCATGGGCATTGCCACCCCTTGTAAATGGCATAATATGGAAATTTGTATTCTATCCAGGATATGGATTTATGAATAAGCTATTGATAAATATGGGCTTGGTAGAAAATCCAATAGAATGGACTAGCGGCATTACTACTACCTTATTTGTAGTAGCTATAGTAGTTGCATGGAAGGTAATACCATTTTGTTCTATACTAATATTGGCAAGTCTACAAAATATACCCAAGGAACTATATGAGGCTGCAAGGGTAGATGGTTGTGGTAAAATTGATGAGTTTAAGAAGATTACTCTTCCGTTTTTATTGCCATCATTTTCTATTGTACTCATACAGATAACTATAGCTGCAATAAATGTATTCGATGAATTGGTATCTATTACAGGATATAGGTTGGACACAGCTACACTACTAATCTACAACTATATGAATACATTTACATATTTAGATTTTGGATATGGTTCTGCTATAACCTATATTGTAATGATCTTATCTGGTTTGGTAGGATACTTATATATAAAGAATATTGCTAAGGAGGACTAAAATGAAAAACAAAACCATCTACAAGATAGGCTATATACTAGTTATTTTATTCTTTTTGGCATTTACCCTAGGTCCAATAATATGGTGCTTTATAATGAGTATTACGCCTGAAAGTGAAATATTTAGGTCAAGTGGTGATTTTCTTCCAAGTAAGATTAATTGGGGGAATTACCTGAGTATATTTGATAGGTCAAGTCAAGAGAGTGAGGTAATATTTAGGGGGCTTAAAAATTCCCTGATGATGTCTGTAACAACTATGGTAATTGGAATACCTACATCTTTATTTGCAGCCTACTCTTTTTACAGGTATAAGTTTAGAGCTAGAGAGTTTGTTATGAAGTTTTTGATGCTTACTATTGTAATACCTGTATTTACAACTATTATACCTATTTACTCTATGTTTGCTGAGTACGGAATGCTAGATAGTGTTTTTTGGGTGGCTATAATATATGTATCATCATTCATACCTATTACCACTTGGACTATGATGAATTATTTTAAGTCTATACCTAGGGAGTTGGTTGAGTCTGCATCTATAGAGGGATGCGATGAGTTACAGATATTTTTAAAGATAATTATGCCACTTTCAACACCTATAATATTTACTTGTATACTGATGGTATTTATAATGAGTTGGAACCAGTTCCAAATACCTCTTATACTTATATCGTCCCATGAAAATAAGTTGGTTACTATGGTCTTATCTGAATTTATATCTAGAAATGATGTAAGATATGGCATGATATCGGCTAGTGGTATTATTTCACTAATTATTCCAGCAATGGTTGCAGTATTGTTTAGGAAACACCTAATATCTGGCCTGATGCAGGGAACAGGCAAGTAATAAAAATAACAGATCCCTCAGAAGAGCATTCTTTTGAGGGATTTATTAAATGATATTATAAGACCAATCTATATATTTTATTTTTCAACCTCATTATTGTTATCTGCTGCCCATTCATAGAATGAAGCATCATAGTTTTGTAACTTAGTTGCTCCGTTATAAATATATTTTCTCTTGAATTTTAATAAAATATATAGTACAATATGGTTAGAGTGTTGATGATTATCGCACGAAGGGGTACACCACCGCGGGTGTAGGCTTCCTTCGTGCGTTTTTTTTCGCTAAAAACTAGAAAAAACTACACAAAATAATATATGTGAAGAAAAAGGAGGATAGAAATGGCTACTATAAATGGACAGCAAGTAGATATTAAAAATACTAGCCTACTTGACTACATAGTATCTAATGGCTTTGATGCTGATAGGCTGGCAGTGGAAGTCAATGGTGATATAGTCAAGAGGGGGACATATGGTGACTACATTATAAATGAGTACGATAAGATAGAAATTGTATGCTTTGTAGGAGGTGGTTAAGTTGTCACGATACCATAAGGAAATTTTCAAGAGGAATGTATCAGACCCTACAAACAAGTTGGGCGAGTCAAGTGTATGCATACTAGGTCTTGGTGGGCTAGGCTCTAATATAGCTGTATCCCTTGCAAGGTCTGGAATTGGAAGGCTTGTTTTGGTTGATTTTGACAGGGTTGAAGAGTCCAATCTCAACAGGCAGTACTATAATCTCACCCACATAGGAATGAAAAAGACAGAGGCTATAGTAGATGTTATCAGGTCTATTAATAGGGATATAGTCCTTAAGGTGATAGATAAAAAAATAGATAGGGACAATATACTAGAAATAGTCGATAAAGAGTCGATCATATGCGAGGCCCTTGACGATGCTATGACTAAGTCCATGGTTGTTGGTGAGATACTTTCAAATTACAGTGACAAGTTTGTAGTTGCAGGTTCTGGAATGGCAGGTATTGGAGATGCCAATTCTATAAAGACGGTCAAGAGATTTAAAAACCTGTATATCTGCGGAGATGATGCATCAGATTTTGAAGAGGTTGATGGTATGATGGCTCCGAGGGTAAATATATGTGCAGGTCACCAGGCCAATATCATACTTAGGATAATAATGGGGATTGAATAATATACTATATTATACTATGCAAAATGTACTGATAGAAAATACAGGAAGCAAGGAATATAATTAATGAATGTAACAAATATAAATAATAAAAAGTAATTTTAATCATAAAAGATATTTATAATAAACAGGAGGTAGCAAGATGGATGATAAGTTAATAATTGGTGGTAGGGAATTTAATTCAAGATTTATACTAGGTTCTGGCAAATATTCAGTAGACCTAATAAATAGTGCTGTAAAGTATGCAGGTGCTGAGATTATTACACTAGCCCTTAGGCGTGCTGTAGGTGGTCAGGTAGAGAATATACTAGATTATATACCTGAAGGAGTTACACTTCTTCCTAATACTTCAGGAGCTAGAAATGCTGAAGAGGCTGTAAGAATAGCTAGGTTATCTCGTGAATGTGGATGTGGAGACTTTGTAAAGGTAGAAGTAATAAGGGATTCCAAGTACTTACTTCCAGACAATGCAGAGACTATAAAGGCTACAGAAATTCTGGCCAAAGAGGGATTTATTGTAATGCCTTATATGTATCCAGACCTTAATGTTGCAAGAGACCTAAAAAATGCAGGGGCTGCCTGTATAATGCCTCTTGGTTCTCCAATTGGTTCAAATAGGGGACTTGCTACTAAGGAGTTTATAAAGATATTGATAGATGAAATAGACCTACCTGTAATAGTTGATGCTGGTATTGGTAGACCATCTCAGGCTTGTGAAGCTATGGAGATGGGAGCCGCTGCTATAATGGCCAATACTGCTATAGCTACTGCAGGAGATATACCTATGATGGCAGAGGCATTTAAGTATGCTATTGAGGCAGGTAGACGTGCTTATCTTGCAAAGATTGGCAGGGTTATAGAAAAGGGTGGGGTTGCATCATCACCACTAACAGGATTTTTGGAAGACTAGGAGGTAAGTTATGACTATAGCTAAGGAAAATAGAATAGACCATATGAAGTATATGCCAGACATGGAGATAATAGAGTCTGATGTGATGGACAGGGTAATATCTTCAATGAATGCCTGTGATTTTAGTAAATTTACAGATGCTGATGTAGAGGCAGTTCTTGAAAAAGATATACTAGATGCTAGGGACTTTGAATGTCTACTTTCACCCGCTGCCCAAAACCATTTGGAAGCAATAGCTAGGAAGGCCCAGGATTTTACTAGGAGACATTTTGGTAACTCGATATATATGTTCACACCCCTGTATATAGCAAACTACTGTGAGAACTACTGTATCTACTGTGGGTTCAATTCACACAACAAGATAAAAAGGTCTAGGCTGGATATAGACCAGATAGAGAAAGAACTAAAGGCAATAGCAGAATCTGGACTAGAGGATATATTGATTCTAACAGGTGAGTCTAGAAAGCGTTCAGATGTAAAATATATAGGAGAGGCTTGTAAGTTGGCTAGCAAGTATTTTAACCTAGTTGGTATAGAGGTATATCCAATGAACAGTGATGAATACGCCTACCTAAATTCTTGTGGTGCAGACTATGTTACAGTATTCCAGGAAACATACAACTCAGACAAGTATGAGACACTTCATCTTGCGGGTCATAAGAGGATATTCCCATATAGGTTAAATGCCCAAGAAAGAGCCCTTATGGGTGGCATGAGGGGAGTTGGTTTTGCAGCCCTTCTTGGACTTGATGACTTTAGAAAGGATGCCTTTGCTACAGGTTACCATGCCCATTTACTTCAGAAAAAGTACCCTCATGCAGAGATATCAATATCTTGCCCTAGACTTAGACCTATCATCAACAATGACAAGATAAATCCAAAGGACGTACACGAAACTCAGCTACTTCAAATTATATGTGCATACAGGCTATTTTTACCTTTTGCCAACATAACAGTATCTACTAGGGAGGGTGCTAGGTTTAGGGACAATATAATCAAGATAGCAGCCACTAAGATATCTGCAGGTGTAAGCACAGGTATAGGTAGTCACTCTGAAGAAGTAGATGATGCCAAGGGTGATGAACAGTTTGAAATATCTGATGGAAGAAATGTTGAAGAAGTATTTGAAGCCATTAAAAAAGCAGGGCTTCAGCCGGTAATGAGTGAGTATATCAACCTGTCCTATGATGAATCTAAGTCTACCAAGTCTTCAAGGAAGTAGTAGTATGGAAAATAGCCCAAATGACATTACATATGATAGGAATAGCCCGATTAGACTGAAGGTAATCACCAACAGGAAATTGTGTGAGGGACAAGACCTTGTTTATAGGCTTGGAAGGGTAATAGATGATTATATGGATTGCAAGTATTTAGAAGGATATATACTAGATTCTATAATATTAAGAGAAAAGGATATGGACCAATCAGACTATATAAAACTATATCAAAATATCTATGATTTGGTGGATAGATTTAACAGGGATAAGAGGCTTGTAGTCAATAATCTACCAAGAATAGGCCTATACAGTCATTATTTTATGGAAAAGTCTGTGGAAAATGGGATAAAAAATATTCACCTACCCCTTCATATTTTGAAAAACAATAAAAAACTTGTGGATAAGTTTGACAGTATTGGGGTATCCTGTCACTCCCTTGAGGAAGCTAGGGAGGCTAGAGAACTGGGAGCTAGTTATATAACTTTTTCTCATATATTTATAACAGACTGCAAAAAGGGGCTTGAACCCAGGGGCTTGGATGAGTTAAATTATGTAGTCAAAAACATAGATATACCAGTATATGCCCTAGGAGGTATAAACCATACTAATGCCCGAGAGTGTATAGATTCAGGGGCTAGTGGGGTGGTTATGATGTCTAATATTATGAAAAATAAAATATAATAAAAATCAGGTGCTAGTTATAAATTTACAATGTTTATTAACCTAGCACCTATTTTATAGTAAGGTATATAAAATTAAATATATTATTTGCTTGTGGTATATAGTTTATCATATATATGTGGTATATTTTGTTTTGTAGCTACCATTTGTATGATATATATGTTAGATTATATTTGATAGACTCTATAGATTATATTCTATATTATATATTTTATAGATTTGTAGGGTAGATTTGATAAATAATGATAGTTAGGAGACTTTTGTATATATGGAAAAAGAATATTTTATGGAACAAGCTCTAGTAGAGGCTCGTAAGGCCTATGCCCTCAAGGAGACTCCAATAGGTGCTGTAATTGTATACCAAGGAAGGATAGTGGGAAGAGGATTTAACCAAGTAGAGCTACAAAACAACCCCCTAGCCCATGCAGAGATTATGGCTATAAATGATGCTGTCAAAAACCTAGCTAGGTGGAGGCTCTATGACTGCCAGATGTATGTTACGATGGAGCCTTGCTTTATGTGTACGGGAGCCATAGCAAATTCTAGGATTAGAGGCTTGTATATAGGGGCAGGCCACCACAAAAACTATATAGTTACAAAGCATAATGACTTTAAAAAAGAGTTTTATACAGATTCAAAGATAAGTTTTGAGATAGGGATTTTGGAAGAGGATTGTTCTAGGATTTTGGTTGATTTTTTCAAGGAGAGAAGGATGGTCAAGAAACTTGATTAGGAAGGGAAAAGAACTATATTTATGCAAATGATAGTGTAAAATAAGTATGGAGTTTTTGAAATAAAAAATAGAGATTACAACCTCTTGTGTTAAAATATATTTGACCCAAAAAATAAACAAAGGTGGTGTAATCTCTATGGAAACTATTATACAACAAATATGCATAAATATGGTGGAAAAAGTATTAAAAACTCTAAAAGAAAGTAAAAATCTTAGTTTGGATATTATAACGCCTGAGATACTGAAGAAAGCAATAATACATGTTTTAGCATAGTTGAGGAATATATATATGCGGATGGAGGTAGGTGCATAAGAAAAATGGTAATAAAATTGATTCTAGTATTTATAGCAACACTGGAAATGAACAATACAGGGACTGCGTCAATAAGACAAATGAAAAACTTAATTGGAGTATCTGAGTGTATGTAATTTTTTCTACTGATAAAAATAAAGCTTTTTCCAAAGAAGATTTAGTCGGGAACA
>OGTS01000293.1_pt1 | contig 15185 bp, 15 predicted proteins | sample 1574681 | NCBI WGS metagenome assembly OGTS01 (sample SAMN03295829, study PRJEB24534) | human gut metagenome | isolation source: fecal sample 4 from infant 4 | host: Homo sapiens | place: USA: Pittsburgh, PA | collected 2014-07 | reverse complement strand
ATATTATATTATAGCATAATAATATTAAGAGTAAACCAAATTATAAGAGGTGTAGTCTTTGTATTATGTAAATAAAAATAAACGTAAAAATATAGATTTTAAAAAATATTTAATAATTACTTTATTAATGATTATTGCCTGTTTTTTAATTTTCATATATGTTTTTGATAAAATAATTGCACCTACAGTTTTACTTGTTTCAGATTCAGAAATGCAAGCTAAAACTTTAGATATTATAAATACTAATATTGCTGAGGTTTATACAGAAAAATTTAATTATAATGATGTAATAAAGGTTCAAAAAGATTCATCTGGGGCAATAAAAATGATTAATGCTGATACTATAAAATTAAATGAGTTGGCTACAGAGGTGGCTATAAAATCACAGAGGGATATAAAGGAAGTTGGATCCATAGGTGTAAAGATGCCAATTGGATATATAACAAAAAATAATATAATGTCTTATTGGGGGCCTAGTATAACTGTTAAAATGGAGCCTATAGGAAGAGTTGTAGTTACTTATGAGTCCTTATTTGAAAGTGCAGGAATAAATCAAACAAGGCATAAAATTTTAGTTAATGTAAAAACTAATCTTAAAATAATATTACCACTTCAATCAAAAGAGGTTGAAGTGGTAAATCAAATTCCAATTTCAGATACTGTCATAGTTGGAGAAGTTCCAAATAGCATGTGGGGTGGAAATATGCTACAAGGTATTAATGAAGAAAGTAGAGAAGATACAAATTAGCCTATTAAAAAAGGAGGAAATTCCTCCTTTTAATTATTTTTCCCAGTTAAATATGTAAGGGATATTTCTATAATGATCACCATAGTTTAATCCGTAACCAACAACGAATAAGTCCTCTATTTCAAAACAACAATAGTCTGGTTTTAAATCAACTTTTCTTCTAGAAGGTTTGTCTAAAAGAGTGCAAGTTTTAACTGATTTAGCTCCTAGTGATTTAACATGGTTTATAACAAAATCCATTGTTATACCTGAATCTATGATATCATCAACGATTAAGACATCTAAGCCTTCAATATTATCAGGAATATCATTTACAACTTTGACTATACCAGTACTTTCTTCACCATGGCCATAACTTGAAGTAGTCATAAATCCTATTTGAGCTTTAGTATCTATTGCTCTAACTAAATCCGCTGCAAATATGAAACTTCCTCTTAATAAAGATAAAACATAAAGGTTTTTATCCTTATAATCTTCAGTTAATTTTTTACCTACAATAGCTATTTGTTCTTTAATTTGCTCTTCAGAAAGTAGTATATTTCTGTTCTTATCTTCCATTATTTTCTCCCCTAACTATTCCGTATTATTTACAATATTGTATTTATAGTATAAAATTAAATGAAAATTGTCAAGAAACATAATAAATATCACGAGGTGGTAATATATGATACATGGAAATACTGATGGAATAAGGAATTCAGTACTTAAAGAATTAGAAGAACTTTATAAAATAAATGTACCAAAGTATAGTGTTTGTACAGAGGATATGATAAATATTATTTCTAGATTATCTTCTCAAATAGAAAGAGAAATTAGTGTAGGAATAAATAGAAAAGGAAAGGTAATTAGTGTAGCTATAGGAGATTCTTCAAGTGTAGAGATTCCATTAATAGATATACACGAAAAAAGATTATCTGGAGTTAGAATAATACATACTCATCCAAGTGGGGTTTCTAGACTTTCTGCTTTAGATATATCTGCCCTTATGAAATTAAAGCTTGATACAATAATGGCCATAGCTGTAGAGGAAGGCAAGGCTAAAGATGCTTCTCTAGGATTTTGTTATGTAGAAAATGAGATTCTTATAAGTGAAGAAGCCCCTCATTTAACTATAGATAAGTGCTTACAAATTAATATTTTAGATAAGATTAATCATGTTGAAGAAGTTATTAAAACAAGCAATGTTGAGGAAGATGATAGTGAAAGAGCTATTTTAGTAGGATGTGATACAAGAGAAAGCTTAGATGAGTTAGAGGAACTTGCTAAGGCTTGTGATATTCCTACATTAGAAAAGGTATTTCAAAATAGAAGTAAAATAGATGCTTCTTTTTATATAGGAAGAGGTAAAGTTTTAGAAATTGCTAACATAAGACAATTAACAAGAGCTAACTTAGTAATTTTTGATGATGAATTATCAGGGGCACAAGTTAAGAATCTTGAAGCTAACTTAGGAGTTAAGGTAATTGATAGAACCACTCTTATTTTAGAAATATTCTCAAGAAGAGCTAAGACAAGAGAAGCTAAAATTCAAGTAGAACTTGCTCAACTTAAGTATAGAGCCGCTAGACTTATGGGACTTGGAACTGTTATGTCTAGAACTGGTGGTGGAATAGGAACAAGAGGACCAGGGGAAAAGAAACTTGAAATAGATAGAAGACATATAAGAGAAAGAATATACGATCTTCAAGCTGAGCTTAAAAAAATAAAGAAGATAAGAGAAACTCAAAGAGAGAGAAGAAGTAAGGATAAAACTTCACAGGTTTCCTTAGTTGGATATACTAACGCAGGAAAATCTACTTTAAGAAATACTCTATGTGCAGAATCAGCTTCAACTTTAGCTACTCAAGCTAAGGATAAGGTTTTTGAAGCAGATATGCTTTTTGCAACTTTAGATACTACAACAAGGGCTATAAAACTTCCTGATAATAGGGACATAACATTAACAGATACAGTTGGATTTGTAAGCAAACTTCCTCATGAATTAGTTGAAGCTTTTAAGTCAACTTTAGAAGAGGTTATATACTCAGATCTTTTATGCCACGTTGTAGATGCTTCCTCAGATAATGCACAAGAAGAAATTATAGCTGTAGAAAAAGTTTTAGGTGAATTAAAAGCTTTAGAATCAGCAAAGATATTAGTTCTTAATAAAATTGATAAGGCTGATGAGGAAAAGCTAAATGAATTAGAAGCAAAATATTCTTCAATATATAATAAAGTAGTAAAGATTTCTGCTAGGGAAAGAATAAACTTAGATGATTTATTAGAAGCAATAAGTGAAGAATTGCCTTATACATTAAAAAGCAAGGAATATATAATTCCTTATACAGCTCAACAAGTTGTAGCTTATCTTCATAGAAATGCTAATGTAAGTGAAGAAGAATATAGAGAAGAGGGAACTTATATAAAAGCAGAAGTGGATGAAGAAGTAGAAAATAAATGTAGAGAATACGAGTTATAATAAGAGTATTAAATTCATGAGTAAAAGCTAAATTCAACAAGAATTTAGCTTTTATTATTACAATTGTCACATCATAAATTATAATATATATAAGTATAATAATAATGATACTAATTTTTAGGATGTGAATCATGGAAACTACGGATACTTTAGATCGTGGAAACATAAGAGGGCGTAGAGAAAGATCAGGAAACTCTAATGGGCAGGAAGATCTTTTTGCAGCTCAAGCAGCTGCAAGTGATAATCAAAGTACTAATAATGTATGTACAGATGATTTTAATAAGGCATATAATCAGTTACAGGATATTTTATTAAAAGCAGCTACTATTCAAGCAAGTGTAGCTACATTAAATATAGGTGACGAATATAAAATGTATTATGATAGGGTGGTTAAGCCAGCTTTGGACATTATTTATTTTTTAAGTTTTGCAATACAAAATACAGCGGCAGCAGCTAACCTTTATCAATCTAATACCTATGGGAAAAAAGGAGAAGGAAAAAAAGCTTTAGATATTTCTTATGACATGTTAGAACAGATGGAAGTTGGAATTTGTTTATTGAAAGAGTCTTTAAAAGTTTTGGTGGAAAAAGGGAATTGTTTATAGATATTATTTAATTAATGGGAGTTATTTAAGGAGGAAAAAAATTTGAGTGAAATAATATTGAAATATCAAAATTCTTTTAAATCAGTTATAAATGACCTTCAAAAGAATGAGGATGTTATTGGAGTGACGGCATTTGGAAGTATAATAAATGGAGATATATGGGAAGGGTCAGATATAGATTTATTTGTTATTGTAAATGGAGACTTTAAAGGAGTAAAGGATGTTTATGGTGAGGAACTAGGCGTATCTTTACATTTAAAAATAGTATCTAAAAAGTTTCTAGTTAATTTCTGTCAAGAAGAAATAACAGGAAGCACAATACATAGAAAATTTATATCTTCAAAATTAATTTTTTGTAAGGATCAAGAAATATCAGATAAATTTACTTCAATAAAATATTATACAGATGCTCATAGTGAAAAGTGGAATCTTGTTTATTTAAGTGAGCTTTTACAAGATATGAATTTATATAAAAAATGTATTCATAATGAACATTTCTACGCTGCCTTTGAAGCTCTTATGTATTCAGTAGATAGTTTTAGTAGACTATATTTAAATTTTAATGGATATTTAATAACAAAAAGCTCTACTGGTATGCTTATGAAATTAGATGAAAACTTTGAGAAAATGGTTAATGGAATATTCAAAGCAGCAGATAAACAGGCTTTAGAATATGTACATTCTTATATTGAAAGCTTCTTAGAGAGAAATATTAGAGGAATAATAAGAGCTTTAGTTGATTTTATGAAAAAACAAAAGGATTATTTAAGCTCAGAAGAAATAAAAAAATCAGAAGAATTCCAAGGGTTTAAAATAGATTTTGAGGAATTATTAGGATATCTTTATAAGAAAAATATAGTTAAGAAAAGTGGAAGAGAGAAATTCTCACCCTGTGGACAAAAGCTTATAACAGAAAAAGTATATTTAATAAAAGATAATGTTTAAATAAGGTGTAAAAGATGAATAAATTTAGTGTGGTTTTTAAAGAGGGGTTATGTAAATACTTAATAATATACGATAATATTAAAAGTTTAATTGAAAATGGGAAAATATCAGAGGGAGAAAAGTTACCAACTATAAGAGAACTAGCAGATTTTTTAGAAGTTAATAAGGTAACTGTTATTAATGCTTATAAGAAACTTGTACAAGAAGGATATGCATATCAAGCTCAAGGAAGTGGAACTTATGCTAAAAATAAGGATGTAGGAAAAAGTTTTAAGCATGATTATAATGATTTATTTAGAAAAATAGCCTCTGGAGATTTAAAAAATTGGATAGACTTTACTGGAGAAACTACTAGTGCAAACTTCTTCCAAGTAGAAAAGCTTAAGGAAGTTTTAGATAATGTATTAGTTAGAGATGGTGTAGAGGCCCTAATGTATAGTGACCCTTTAGGATATTTAGAACTAAGAAGAAGTATAAATGAAGAGTTTTGGAATGGAAAAAATAATTTAGATAATATACTTATAATATCTGGAGCTCAGCAAGGTATTGATATTGTAGGTAAGTCCTTAGTAAATATAAATGATAATATTGTAATAGAAAGGCCAACTTATGGGGGAGCACTTTTAGTATTTAAGCTTAGAAGAGCAAATATATTAGAAATTCCAATGGAGAAAGATGGTCCTAATATTGAAAAGTTTGAAAATTTATTAAAGAGAAATAAAATAAAGTGTTTTTATACTATGAGTTACTTTCAGAACCCTACAGGTATAAGTTGTTCTTTAGAAAAAAAGAAAAGAATAATAGAACTAGCACATAAATATGATTTTTACATATTAGAAGATGATTATCTTTCAGAATTAGTTTATTCTAATGATTTAGAGTATATACCATATAGGAGTTTAGATTCTGAAAGAGTTATATATATAAAAAGTTTTTCTAAAATATTTCTACCAGGTATAAGAATGGGATATTTAATAGCACCAGATAAATTTAAGGAGGAATTTCAAGCTTTAAAGTTTAATAGTGATATAGCTACCTCAAGTTTAATGCAAAGAGCTCTTCAAGATTATATTGCAAAGGGATATTGGAAAGAGCATATAGAAAGATTAAATGAGGAATATTCAAAAAGATATAATTTTATAAAAGAACTTATAGATAATAAATTAGGAGATATGGTTTCGTATAGAGAGCCTAAGGGAGGACTTAATTTATTCTTAAACATAAATAAGAACATAGACATAACTTCTAAAAAGTTATTTTATGAACTGAAAGATAGACAAACTATAATTACTCCAGGAAGCATATTCTTTAAAAATCCTAATGATGGAGATAAAAGCTTTAGAATTGGATTTTCCCAAATAGATTATAGTAAGATAGAAAAAGGAATAGATAATATATACGATGTATTAAAAGGTAGGTAGATATTATGAATTATATAACGGTAAAAAAAGCAGCTGATGATAGATTTGAGGAGAAAAAATCAGTTTTTATAGGCTATGTTAAAAGAGTTACAACAGAGGAAGAGGCTAAAGAGTTTGTAGCAGAAATAAATAATAAGCATAAGGATGCAAGACATAATTGTTATGCCTATGTTATAGGACAAAATATGGGAATACAAAGATATAGTGATAATGGTGAGCCACAGGGGACAGCAGGTATTCCAATATTAGAGGTAATAAAAAAACAAGGAATAACAGACTGTGCCGTAGTAGTAACAAGATATTTTGGAGGAATATTATTAGGAACAGGGGGACTTACTAGAGCCTATACTAAAGGGGCAGCCATAGCTATAAGTGCAGCAGGTATTGTAGAAAAAGTAGAAGGAGCAATGCTTTGTACAGAAATAGATTATGATCTTTATGGAAAGATTCAATATATATGCGGTCAAAATAATTGGCACATAGAGGATACAGAGTTTACTGATAATGTTAAGATATATATATTAGCAGAAAAAACTATGATAGAGGAAATAAAAAAAAGCTTTACAGAAGTAACAAATGGAAAAGCTATAATGAGTACTGATTTAGAAGGAGTATATTTTAAAGAAGGAAATAGACTTTATGAAAGTTTTGATGAGTAAGCTTTAACTACAGAAAAGAGCCAAGTTGAAGAGAAAAAATCTCTATGATATAATATTTAGGTGTTATTTCAAGATATTTAAAGAAATTTAAACTATAGTTCACATATATGTTAGGAGGAATAAGGATGTCAGGACATTCAAAGTGGCATAATATACAAGCTAAAAAAGGTAAAATGGATGCCAAAAGAGGAAAAATATTCACTAAGATAGGAAAAGAGATAGCTGTTGCAGTTAAAGAAGGTGGAGCAAACTTAGATGGTAACTCAAGATTAAAGGACGCTGTAGCAAAAGCTAAGGCTGCAAACATGCCAAATGATAACATTCAAAGAGCTATAAAGAAAGCTGCTGGAGAAGGAGATTCAGTAAACTACGAATCAATAGTTTATGAAGGATACGGACCATCAGGAGTAGCTGTAATGGTTGAAGTATTAACAGATAATAAAAATAGATCAGCTGGTAACGTAAGAAGTGCTTTCACTAAAGGTGGCGGAAACATGGGTACATCAGGATGCGTTGGTTTCATGTTCCAAAAGAAAGGTGAAATAGTAATAGAAAAAGCTGAGTTAGATGAAGATGAAATAATGATGATGGCTTTAGATGCTGGAGCAGAAGATTTTGCATCAGAGGAAGAAGTATTCATAGTTACAACTTCACCAGAAGATTTTGGTACAGTAAGAGAAGCTTTAGAAGCTGAAGGATTAGAATTCTTAGAAGCAGCAGTTAAAATGATACCAGATACTGAAACTGCTATAAACGAAGACGATGCTAAGAAGTTCCAAAAAATGCTTGACTTACTTGAAGATGACGACGATGTTCAAGAAGTGTATCACAATGCTGAATTCCCTGAAGGATGGGATGAATAATCACTGTAAAGTATTGATATTACAAGGATTATTAATTAAGCTAATAAGTTTATATTTTAATTAATTTAATAAAAATACTATTGATTATGGTAAACTTAATATTTTCCATAATCAATAGTTAAGGTATACGTTATACCTCCTTATTTAGATATGTTTATCTAGTAAGGAGGTATTTTTGTTTTTAAAAGATGTTATTAAAGAATTTGTTTTTGAGATAAGACTTAGAAATTACTCAGAGAGGACTATTAAAGGATATAAGAATAATATATCTAAATTTGCTAGATATATTGAAGTTGAATTTGAATTAGTTGAAATTGAGGATATTAGTCATGTGCATATAAAAAATTATTTAAATTACCTTAAATCCAATGGCTTAACAGAAGTTTATATTAATACTATTTTAAAGAACTTAAGAAGTTTTTATAAATATTGTTTTAATGAAGGATATTGTTTAAATATAGCTTCAAAAGTAGGATGGTTAAGAGAAAAGAAAGTAGTTATAAAAACATTTTCTGATAATGAAATTAGAAAAATGATAGATGTATACAACTATAGTTCTTATATAAATGCAAGAAATAAATGTATAATGGCTATCTTAATTGATACAGGTATAAGAAATTTCGAGCTTTGTCAATTAAAGAGAAATGATATAAGAGAAACTATTATTTATATCATGGGAAAGGGAAATAAGGAGAGAGTTGTTCCTATATCACCATATTTAAAGAAAGTAATGATAAAGTATGAGAGGATACGAGAAGGGTATTTAAAAAATAATATTTTACATTATGATAATTACTTTTTAAGTTATAGAAATAAACCTCTAACAATAGAGGCTGTTGAACGGATAGTAAAATTATGTGGAAAAAAAGCTAATGTTAATGAAAATATACGTTGTTCGCCACATACATTAAGGCATTATTTTGCACAGGCACAATTGAAAAATGGATTAGATGTATATAGTTTAAGTAGATTATTAGGTCATGAAAATGTAACTATAACAAAAAGATATTTACAAGGACTTAAGGATAATGAAGTATTAGAGCTTGGAGTAAAGTCTAGTCCTTTAATGAATTTAAGAAAATAAAAAAATAGAGAGATACGCCAATATCCCTCTTATAACAATTTAATATTGTTAAATTAACTTTGTATATCCAACTTGTAGATAACAAAAAACCGACAAATAAATGTTATCAAAAAAGTTAGTGATATGCAAGGCTTTGTTTCTTATGCCTTAAAATAAAGGAATAAGTTAGTAGTTTAAGCACTAAAGCTACTATAAATAATTTTAGTAGGTGAGCTAAGCCAAAGCATAAAATTAGCTATATCATTAATCATAAGAGAGTTACTTCTATTGCAACTTATGTAAGGTATTAATGATATGTAAGGTGAGCAGCAACCAATAACCTTTAAATAATAGTTGTGGAGGTAGCTTGGCATTCTAGTGAATGGGTAAGTATTAGCAAATAAAAACATTTAGGACAAGTTATAAATGGTAAAGCTAATATGCAGTTATGCAGTAATAATAGAAGTATTAGATGATGTTCTCGATGGGTAAACCAAATTATTTAGTATTATCTTGCTTATGTTTACAATTTTTATTTGTAAATATAGGTAAGTTAATTATACAAATTCAATAACTCATAAGTTACCAAATAGTATCTAAGAATGTTTTGTATTTATGATACTTTATAATTAAGATATAATATTTATATAATTAATTATATGAAAGAGTGAGAGTGTATGGGAAGTAGAGTGAATTTGACAAAAAAGATTCGTTTTGAAGTTTTTAAGAGAGATAGTTTTAAGTGCCAATATTGTGGTAAATCTGCACCAGATGTTGTATTAGAGGTGGATCATATAAAGCCGGTCGCAGAGGGGGGAAGTAATGATATATTAAATTTAATTACTTCATGTTTTGAGTGTAATAGGGGCAAAGGTAAAAAGTTATTATCTGATACAACTGTTTTAGATAAAAAAAGAAAAGAATTAGAAGAATTGAATGAGAGAAGAATACAAATTGACATGATGATGGAATGGCAAGAAGAATTATTGGAAGCTGACAATTATAAAGTTGATAAATTATGCGAATATATTAATAAGATAAGAGATGTAAAAGTAACTGATAAAGGAAGAGAATTATTAAAAAAATATATAAAAAAATATGAATTTGAAAAGGTATTAGAAGCTATCAATATTAGCTTTGAACAATATGATGATAAAGAAGAAGCTTTTAATAAAATTCCTAAAATAATAAGTAATAAAAAAAAATTAGAGAAAAAACCGTATTTAAAAGATTTGTATTATATTAGAGCTATAGGCAAAAATAGATTTGGTTACATAAATGAATATAAAGCTATTCAATTGTTAGAAGAAGCATATCTTAAAAATATAAGCATAGATGACTTAAGAAACTTTACTCTTAAATGTAGGAATTGGACTCAATTTAGAGATGGATTAGAAACTTATATAAAAAATCATGATGACATAAAGTCAGAAGGAGATTTAAATACAGTAACAATTACTAGACATGATATTATAAAGTTAGAAGAACAAATAAATAATCAAAATAAAAAAATAAATGAATTTATAAATGATTTAATTAATAGTAGAATTATTGAATTAGATTATGAGTGTTTTAATATTGATGATTCAACTAGAGAAGGAAAGTTATTTAAATATAAAAATTACTGTAAAATAGAAACTTATAAAGAAGTAATAGATATAATAAATGAACTTAAAATAGAATTAAAGATTAAATCAGAATATATTGAATCAACCAAAGAAAATATTCTAAATGCTACTATTGATATTTTAAATTAAATAATTAAGTTTAATGGTATAGAATAAATTTATTCTATACCATTATTATAATGTATTAAAAAACTAAAGTTTAGTGAGACAATAAATTTAATAGAAAAAAATAATAAAAAATTGGATAAATAAATTACAGTATATGTTTCATTTAAAAATATACTTTAATGAGACAAATTTAGGAGAGTGAATTAATGATAGTAAAATATCTTAGAGTATCTACAACTAAGCAAGATATCACTAGACAAGACATGCAGCTAGATAAATTAAAAATATCTTTTGATAGGGAATATGTAGATAAGATAACTGGTAAAACAAAAGATAGACCTCAATTGAAAAAGATGTTATGTGATCTTAAAGATGGAGATATTCTTTATTGTGAAAGTATTAGTAGATTAGGACGAAGTTTAAAAGATTTAATAGAAATTATAGAACAACTTGTAAATAAAGGCGTTAGAGTAATAATAGTTAAGGAGGGGATAGATACCAATAGTAGTACGTATAAGTTGCTATTAGCTGTATTTGGTGGTGTAGCAGAGATGGAGAGAGAAACTATACAAGAGAGAGTTATACAAGGTATAGAAAAATGTAAGGCAACAGGAGAGACTAAGACTGGAATTTGGTTTGGAAGAAAAGAGAAGCAATTTGAGGATTTGCCTAAAAATTTTAGAAAGTATTATATTCAAATGAAAAATAAACAAATAACAAAAGTTGAAATGGCAAAGTTATTAGAGTGTGGTAGAGCAACTTTATATAGATGGATAACAATATATGAGAAACACCTATTGATTTAATACAATGGGTGTTTTTTTTATTTTAAGTATTTATAGAGTTACTAAACACAATTCTGAAAAATATTTTTTAATAATGAATAATTTTAATTTAAAATTTAGAATGATTCAAAATTAGACATTAAAAATTTTTTGAATTTTTACGTTATTTTTTTACGTTTTAAGAAAACAAGGGCAATAATAATCTGAAATTTATAAGAAAAAGGAGATTATTATGATAATAACAAAAAATTTAAAACTAATAGACGATATAAACAAAATAAATAAAACAGGTGATTATATAGGAGAAAAAGCTTTCTTATGCAGCAAATGTAATATAAAAAAGAAAAAATCTGAATTCCATAAAAGTAAATATAATAAAAATGGAATTCAATGGTATTGTAAGCAATGCAAAAGTAAAGTTAACAAAAATAATTATGAAAAACGTAGAGGAAGTTGGATATATTACATAGTATTAGATGGAGAAATTAGATGGGTAGGAAGTACCATTAATATAATAAATAGAATCAGTAAGCATAAAAATTGTAATAAACAAAGTAATTTTATATATGAAGCAAAGAAACGTAATATAGATTTAAAAGATAAAAAAATTGAAATATATGCTTGTGATGTTATTGCTCAAGGACTAAATTTGACAATAGTTGATTTAAGATATTATGAGCATAAGCTAATTGAAAAGTTAAAAGTTGATGAAGATAAACTATTTAATAAGAGAACAAAGGCTAAGTTTGAAAAAAGAGATAGATATATAGATGAAATCCCAATAGAAGGATTTAAGTTTACTCTTTACAAAAAGTTTGCTTAAAGTAAATTTGGTATAAATAGTAAATAGGTAACTTATTTGTTCTTATGTATATAATAGAGAAATATTTATATATAAGAACAAAAGTGTTACCTATTTTATATGTAAGATTAAATTAGGAGAAGAATAGTGGGGAAAATTTCAGATATTAAAATATTTAAAAATAAAATAAAAATAGGAAAAATAGAAGGCAAATTGTTATGGGAGTTAGATAATCAGAAGAATTTAAAGGGAAATCCACTTAAAGCTTTTGAAACATGTTTAAAAAGAATATGCAGTTTTGAAAAATATAAGATTGGCAGAAATAGTTACTATAATATTATTCAAATATATGACGAAATTAAAGAAAGAGAACATAAGAATAAAATTTCATTAATAGGAAATAAAAATAGAATCAATAAAATAGGATTTGAAATGGGGAGTAATGTTGAGTTTGTAGCAGGAGTATTAATGAATAAGGCTGAGTATTTTTATAATTGTGGAGATACAGGATTTAAATCAATTTCTACATGGGTAAAGGTATGTGGATTAATTTCAGAAAATGAATTTATACAAAATAGATTACGAAACTTAGTAGAAACTGCAATAAAAAAATTACATAAGCTAGAATTTGTAGAAGCTAATATAGCTTTTATGAAATGTGAAAATGGTGAACATATACCTATAACTGAAGTAGAATTTAATGAATATAGGGAGAAAAGCAATTTTTGTTTTAAAAAATCAGTTGGAGAAAAGATAAGCAATAGATATAAAAGCTATTATCAATTTCAAAAGTTATACAAATGGTATGATAAGTATTTACTTCAAAATAAATATTGGAAATTGATGAATACAGAAATTGAGTATGTTTATAAAGTTTATAAATTAACGCCTATTTTTAAAATAGAGCATATAGAATGCAAACAATTTAATAGGTTACTTGACGTTGTTTTTGGTGATTGTGATGAAGATTTACTTGACAATACAACAATAAATGAAAATATAACTGAGTTTGTAAGAAGTTTGGAAGAAGATAGAAAAAATAAATAAAATAATCATTTTATCAAAAAATAGGTGTATAATATTATTTGTAAATTTTATATTAAACTAGGTATAAATGAGGTGGAGTTGTGCAAGAATTTATAAATAAAAAAATGAATGAAATTTATGAGGACTTTAATAGAAATCTAAAAGAAGAAAAACAATATTGTGTACTAAAAAAATTTAGATTTGATGGTAATAATATTCCAGATTATAAAAATGAAATTTTACAACAATATTATTTATTAAAATATTTACCTGCCTATTTTGCAGAATACTATTATATTTATCTAAAGGTTATTGATTCTAATTTTTTAGTAAATAATTTTAACATATTATCAATTGGATGTGGTTCAGGTATTGATTTGTGGTCAATTCATTATGCTATTAAAAATTTAAAGTGTGATAAAAAAATTAGATACACAGGATTAGACATAATAGAATGGGAATATTGGGATGACTGTAGTGAAGAGTCATATTTTATTGAGCAAGATGTTAATGACTTAATTAGGCTTGATGAAAATAAATACAATATAATAGTATTTCCTAAATCTATTGGAGAATTCAGTTTAAATTCTTTTAATAGTTTAAAAGAAGCTATAAATAATACTGACTTTACTAGTGAAAGGATAATTCTTATAGTATCTATGAGAATTAAAAGGGTTTATAGTGATTTAGAGAGAGTAAAGAATATTGTATCTATATTTGAAGATTTGGGCTATATTGTGAAAGAAAGAAAATGGACAAAGTTTAAAAAGAAAGAAATAAAAAAAGATATCACATTTAATTATAAAATAAAAGATATTATACCAGATTTAGAATATCCGAAACATATAGAAAAAAGTATGAGTGAATTTTATAAAAAATGTGAAGGCTATACAAATAATGGAGATGAATGTTGTACAGAATCTTGTGAAGAAATTTTTAAAAGAAAACCAATAACAACTATGTCTCAAGTAGCATATACAATTGTTAAGTTAGAGAGAAGAGAGTGATTTGTGTGATAATAAGTGTTAGCAGAAGAACTGATATACCAGCATTTTATAGTGATTGGTTCTTTAATAGATTAAAAGATGGATTTGTTTATGTAGTTAATCCTATGAATTTAAAACAAGTAAGTAAAATAGAATTAACACCTGAAACTGTTGATTGTTTTGTATTTTGGACTAAAAATGCTAAGCCAATGTTAAACAGATTAGACGAATTAAAGGATTATAATTATTACTTTCAATATACAATAACGGGATATCAATCAGATGTTGAGAAAGGGGTATTAAATAAAAAGGAAGTAATAAATACATTTAAAGAGTTATCTGATAAAATTGGAAAAGAAAAAGTGATTTTAAGGTATGATCCTATATTTTTTAGTGAAAAGTATTCTATAGAGTATCATTGCGAAGCTTTTGAAAGATTATGTTCACAATTAAATGGATATACAGAAAGATGTGTTATAAGTTTTATAGATTTATACAAGAAAACTGAAAGAAATACAAAAATATTAGACATTATTCCAATGACTATGGAGTGTATAAAGGAAGTTTCTAAAAGATTTGCTTTAATAGCCAGTAAATATAATATAAGTATTGAAACATGTTCTGAAGCATATGATTTAAGTCAATATGGAATAAAGAAAGGAAAGTGCATTGATGATGATATTATATCAAATATAATAGGATACGAATTAAATGTAAAAAAAGACGATACACAAAGAGATGTTTGTGGATGTGTAAAAAGTATAGATATAGGACAATATAATACTTGTAAGCATCATTGTCTATACTGTTATGCTAATTTTAATTATAATCAAGTACAATCAAATAGTAAGATGCATGATAAAAATTATCCGCTATTGGCAGGCAAAGTTAGAGAAGATGCAAAGATTACTGTAAGGAATATGAAGTCAATTAGAGGGAAAAAACTAGGAGAAAAACAAATTACATTATTTGAATAGTTTAATAAATTGACAAATTTATAAAATTTATTTATTATAAATAATGGTAAACAAATAATATTGAATAAGTAATATAGTATTTATAATTAAGATAAACATACTAAATTTAAG
>OGTS01000280.1_pt1 | contig 16123 bp, 10 predicted proteins | sample 1574681 | NCBI WGS metagenome assembly OGTS01 (sample SAMN03295829, study PRJEB24534) | human gut metagenome | isolation source: fecal sample 4 from infant 4 | host: Homo sapiens | place: USA: Pittsburgh, PA | collected 2014-07 | reverse complement strand
CGTTTGTACCGTGTGCTGTAATCATAACAGTATTTGCACTATTCGTTTCTATCAAGTGCTTTGGAAGAAAAGAAATGGGGTAATATAAAATGAAAAAAATTAAATTAAGTGTCATTTCATTAGTTATTTCTTTGTTACCATTTATCACATTATTGGTTTCTCTTTTTAAATCACCTAGCATGAGTTTATACTTCATGCTGTATATTTAGAATGTGTTAAAATTGCATATAGTATGCAGTAATAATTCAAAAGCTGTTATCGTGTGCGGTAAATAAAAAAACCGTTCCTAGATAATATACTTTTGTGCGTCTTAAAAAATAACGGGACGGTTTTGGATATAACCAGAACTGCCCTTTTTTCTTAGGAGTAAATAAGGCATAGCTCTGGTTAAAGGGAGCTATACCATGATTGCATACGGAAGAACGTTCTGCCGTTCTCAACTGAATAAATATTTCAGTCCACTATTACAATCATTACACCCTTTACAAGAATTAAAAATTCATATCAATAGAATTTATAAAACAGTCTGTTTGTGTAATTACACATTATCAGGCTGTTTTTGTTTTGTTAAAAATTTTTTTCAACTTTTTTCGGTTTCAACTTAGCAAATCACACCTGCCGTTCCCTATATGGTGCGGAAAGAGGGATAACCACTTTTCACATCGTAACGGAAAGGGGGTGAGATTGATGAAACCGTCCGACTTCCAGAAAACAGTTCAATGCCGTTTTGAAAGTTATTTGAAGAAAGTTGTCCGACATGTTGTTAAGGACTATCAGAAGAAATTAAAGCGACGACAAAAGGGAGAAACGCTTTTTATGAACTTCCAGAAACCGTTGTAGAAAATCTGGCTGTCTGGGACGACTCTATGATGAATACGGCCTGGTGGAATAGAATCCTGGTTTAAATATCTATCTAAAAAGGCCTCAAAACCATCTATATCTCTGTTATGTATAGTGTATAGAAACTCTTGATATAGGCTGTGACCAGCTGATAGCCTATCAGACAAGCTAAGTAAGTCTATTAAAATTTCTTTTGTATTAGTCCATTTTTTGTAGTGTACATACTTGCAAAATTTAACTCCGTTTAGATTAAAGTCATTCTTTAAAAGAACCTTCCAGTACCTTTTACGTCTATCAGGGACAATATCGATAATATCTCCAGTTTGGATATCACATAGGTTTACGCTCATATTTGAATCAACAGATTTCAGTGATTTAAATTCATCTATTCCAAGTACCTCTGGTAGCCGTTGTTTAAGAATAATAGCGCTGACAGTAACATCAACCCTCTTAGTCTTACGACTTTGAAAGCATTTTGTTACCATCAACGCTATATATTATAGAACCATTTTTTCTGTTTAAGTTTTATATATATGTCTATACTAAGACCCTACAGTTACTTTTTGGATATTACTCTCCCAATTCTTCTAACTGCATCAACAACTGCTTGTCTATTACCATATCGTTGACATCAACCTTGATATCTGTAACCTTACCAGCAGCCTTGGCAACTATATTTGTCTCCATCTTCATGGCCTCAATTACAATTAATGGCTGGTTTTCAGTTACTTCATCGCCCTTCTTAACAAGGATCTTGACAACCTTACCTGGTATTGATGCTCCTATCTGGTGAGGGTCATTCATGTCAGCCTTTTCTACGCTGACTACCTTACCTGAATAGTTTATATCCTTGATATCTACGTCTCTTAGCATACCGTTAAGCTCAAACGTAAGAGTTCTCATTGCATCTTCTCTTGGCTCTCCGATATCTACTAGCTTGATTGTAAGGTTCTTACCTTCCTCTATTTCAACCTCACATTCCTGACCTATATTTAGGCCGTAGAAGAATACGTCTGATTCAAGCTCACTTACATCATTGAAGTCCTTAACATGGTTGATATAGTCATCAAACACCTTTGGATATAGTGAGTAACTTAGGACCTGTCTATGAGTAGGATCCTTAATTCCTAGGTCTTCTACTAGGTGCTTTCTAATTGCATCAAAGTCTTCAGCTGGAAGAAGTGATCCTGGTCTAGCTGTGATAGCTGGTTCACCCTTTAGGACTACTTCCTGTAGAGCCTGAGGTATACCACCAACTGGCTGGCCTATCATACCCTTACAGTAGTCAACTAGTGAGTCTGGGAATGACAACTTCTTACCTTCTTCTATGATGTTTTCTTCTGTTAGGTGGTTCTTTGTCATGAATATTGCAAGGTCACCAACTACCTTAGATGATGGAGTAACCTTGATAATATCTCCAACTACCCTGTTTGCTACCTTGTAGTTTTCCTTTACTTCTTCAAACCTGTTTACAAGTCCTAGTGAGTCTGCCTGTGGCTTAAGGTTTGTATACTGACCACCTGGTATTTCAAAGTCGTATATTTCTGCGTTTGTATTAACTAGGTCACTTTCAAACTTGTAGTAGATCTTTCTAAGGTCCCTATAGTACTTACCTAGTTCATTGTAGCCGAACATATCTATCTGAGGGTCCCTATCTGTAAACTTTAGACCTTCAATCACTGAGTTTAGAGATGGCTGAGAAGTGATACCTGCCATAGATTCTAGGGCAGCATCTACTATATCTACACCTGCCTGTGAAGCCATTAGAAGTGTAGCAACACCATTACCACTTGTATCGTGAGTATGTAGGTGGATTGGCACATTTACATTCTGCTTTAATGCAGTGATTAGTTCGTAGGCTGCATATGGCTTTAGTAGGCCTGCCATGTCCTTGATACCTATGATATCTGAACCTGCAGCTTCTAATTCTCTTGCCATATTTACATAGTAGTCAATTGTGTACTTTGTCTTGTCTGGGTCAAGTACATCACCTGTATAACACATGGCAGCTTCGACTATCTTTCCTGTCTTCTGGGCTATATCTATTGACTGCTTCATATTTTCAACCCAGTTTAGTGAGTCAAATATCCTGAATACGTCTATACCAGACTTTGCTGATTCCTTGATGAATTCTTCTATTACGTTGTCTGGATAGTTCTTGTAACCAACCGCATTAGAAGCTCTAAGTAGCATCTGGAAATTGATTGATGGTATAGCCTCTCTTAGCTTGTGTAGTCTATTCCATGGTGATTCTTTTAAGAATCTGTAGGCTACGTCAAATGTAGCTCCCCCCCACATTTCTAGTGAGAACATATCCTTTTGATAGTGCTCTGTTGCAGCTGCTACCTTCATCAAGTCGTATGTTCTAAGTCTAGTAGCTATTAGAGACTGGTGGGCATCTCTCATAGTTGTATCTGTAAATAATAATTTCTTTTCGTTCTTTATTTCTTTTAGGTAGTCTTCCTTACCTAGTCTAAGTAATTTTTCCCTACTACCTTCAACCTGCTTGATTTCTCTCATTCTAGGTTCGTATAGGGCATCAAATTCTTTTCTTCCCTTACACTTACTTTCGTTGACAACGACATCACCAATGAACTTAAGTAGCTTAGTACCCCTATCCTTTGATTCCTTGATATCGAATAGCTGAGGGTTTTCATCTATAAAGTTTGTAGAGCACTTACCTTCTATAAACTGAGGGTCTAATAGTACGTTTACTAGGAAGCCTACATTAGTCTTTACGCCCCTTACTCTCATTTCCTTGATTGACCTTACCATCTTGTTGATAGCACCCTGGAAAGTTCTATCATATGATATAGTCTTTACTAGAAGTGAGTCATAGTATGGGCTGATAGTAGCTCCTGTAAATCCGTTACCACCATCAAGTCTGATACCTGCACCTGAGCCTGACCTATATACTTGGATCTTACCAGTATCTGGCATAAAGTTCTTCTTAGGATCTTCTGTAGTGATTCTACACTGGATAGAATATCCTCTTAACTGGATATCATCCTGCCCCTTTATATTGATTTCTGGGTCAGATAGCTTATAGCCCTGGGCTATCATTATCTGGCTCTGTACTATATCTATACCTGTAACCTGCTCAGTAACAGTATGCTCAACCTGGACTCTTGTATTCATCTCTATAAAGTAGTGGTTGCCATGCTTGTCTACTAGGAACTCAAGAGTACCAGCACTTTTATAGTTTACATGCTTGGCTATCCTTACAGCATCCTGGCATATCTTTTCCCTTATTTCAGTTGGAAGTGAAAAGGCTGGAGCATGTTCGATAATCTTCTGGTGTCTTCTCTGGACAGAACAGTCTCTTTCATATAGGTGGACGATATTTCCATATGCATCCCCTAGTATCTGAACCTCTATATGCTTAGGATCTTCTATATATTTTTCTATAAATATTATATCTTCACCAAATGCCTTTCTTGATTCACTTCTAGCGTTTTCAAATTCTATCTCTAGGTCTTCTTCACGGCGAACTATTCTCATACCTCTACCGCCACCACCATTAGATGCCTTTACCATTACAGGGTAACCTATCTCTGCGGCAACTTCCTTGGCTTCCTTGATAGTCTTTAGGGCCTTTTCTACACCCGGTATTGTAGGAACATTAGCTGCATGAGCCACTATCTTAGAATTAATCTTGTCACCCAGCTGTTCCATGATACTTGAGTCCGGACCTATAAATGTTATGCCATTCTCTTCACACTTTCTTGCAAATTCTGCATTCTCAGATAAAAATCCATAACCAGGATGTATGGCATCTACTTTCTTTCTCTTGGCAAGAGATATGATACCATCAATATCAAGATATGCATCAACTGGCCCCTTACCTTCACCTATCAAGTAAGATTCGTCTGCCTTAGTCCTAAATAGTCCGTACTTGTCTTCTTCGCTGTATATACCAACACTTCTAATCTGTAGCTCTGCACAGGCTCTAAAAATTCTTATAGCAATTTCTCCCCTGTTGGCTACCAATACTTTGTTAAACTTTTTAAGCATATATTAACCTCCACTTTATTTTTCAATTTAATACATCTATTATATACTAATCTCACTTTATTTTAAATACGTTTTCTTCAAGTTTTAATAAAATAATGAATTATATCTAAAATTCTAAATATAATTCTTTATAGAGGGATAAAAACGAACGATAATAAAGTCCTATTTTTTATATGTTGGATTTTGAGGTGGTTGTTCTAACTAGATAAGTTTTTTTGCGTATGTTTTATTATTTTACATAAAAAATGTACGCTTTTGGGTTAGAGACTTTTAAGTCTTCCAAAAGCGTACATTTATTTGTTTATATATTTTAAATTTTTAAACCAAGATCAATATCTAAGTAAATAGAGTTGATTTTATATATGGTTTTTGTAAATTAATTTATTAGACGAAAATATATTTTTGCAAGTTTTCATCATACTCTATCATTTGTTTTTAATTAATTTACAATTTTATAATATATATTAGACGTGATTTTAAACACTACTAGGTAAAACACTAGGAATACTAGGGTAACTATAAGAAGATTTTTAACCAATATTCCATAAGACCATACCCCAAATAGTCCCAACAGCCCACTCAATACCTTAGACGCTACTGCTGTATGTACCACAGCAACAAACAATGGTATAAACAACATCCATATTATCTGAGATGATGCAGTCTTCTTGATCATATCATCTGGTAGACCGACCTTTTTCATTATCTGGTAGTTGGCCCTATCCTCATAACCCTCTGTCAACTGCTTGTAGTAGGTCACAAGCACTGTTCCGACCAAGAACATTATACCTATTAGGATACCTATAAACAAGAAACCACCATTGAAGTTATAGCCTATTTCCCTCACATCAACCTTTGTCAAAACATCCATATTATTTCTTGAAGCCACAGACTTTAGGGTCTTCGTATAGGCTGACTCATTTCTAGCCTCGCTAGAATTTTTATCTAGGTTCCACAGGGCCTCAATGTTTGTATCAATTTTATAGTTATTGACACTATAATACTTGTTTATATCGACCATTGTCTTGTAGTCCTTTACAACTATATGGTAAGCATCTATGGCATATTCTGATCCAGAATCAGATTCCCCTCTTATGACCCTGTAGTTTTTGTCTGCTATCTTAAAATGGTCATAATCCATTATCCTCTTGTTGTTTGATGTCATTAGGACCTGGTTGTCTTCTAGGCTTATATTTTTGCCCTTTGACCTATTATATGAATCTAGGGTCTCTATTAGGCCATATACAGGAAGACCTGATGGTTTTTTGCCTGACTTAGTCTTTTGTAATATATCAAGTTTAGAACCTGACTTTAACATAGGAACCAGACTAGACCTCTTTGTATATAGGCCCTTTATATCTGATTTATCAGTAACTGTTGATTTGACTAGGTCTGTCATCGACTTTTCTATCTTTATTATTTCGTCATTTGACATACTGGCTGGTATCCTGTCTTCATAGGAAATAGAGTAGTCCCTAGCAAGTTTTGAATTTACTACTCCCTCAATGCCTGAATATATTGACATTGTTGATCCTATAGTAACTATTACAGAAGTCGACATAACTGCTATCGAAGCCAAGCCCATACCGTTAGCCTTCATCCTGTACAGCATACCAGATATAGATAAGAAATTCTTTGTCTTGTAGTAAGACTCCCTCTTTTTGAGTAACTTCAATATCCATATAGAGAATGATACAAACAAGAAATATGTAGCACCTATTACCATGACTACAGCCACAAAGAAATTCTTTAAACTGTTAAGTGTACCATCTGATGCCAGGGCTAGATAGTAACCACCTGCAAGTAAAAGCACACCCAATAAAGATATGATAAACTTTGACTTAGGCTCCTTTTGACCGGCCTTTTGCTGAGCAAGTAGCTGCATAGGACTAACCGCCCTTATATTCCAACATGATATTATGTATACAGCTATAAATATAATCGCTGTAAATATAAACAGATATAGTGCAGACTTGTAGGAGAATGTATAATTCATCAATTTGACATTTACATCCTTCATAATCTTATTAAGTCCTAAAAAGCTCAATTTACCAAATACATGGCCTTCAAGCAGACTCAAAATACCTATTACAAGAAATGTAATAAATTCCTCAATAAAGATACTTTTCCTGATATGCCTAGTTTCAAGACCCAATATAGAATAAAGGGCAAATTCCTTAGACCTCCTCTTTATCAAGTACCTATTAGCATAAATAATAAACATAAAGGTAAATATAGCAACTATCAATGTACCAAAGTTGATAACCATAGGCAGGTCCTTATGCCTATGTATAACATAGTCATTACTGACCAAGGACCTCATTATATAAAATAGGGACAACATGATACTTGATGACAGGATAAATGGCACCAACATGACCCTATTAGTCTTCATATTCTTAAGGGCAAATTTGCTGAGTATCGAAGTCATCTACCTGTCACCCCCTCTACCCATAAGCATCATAGACTGGTTGATCCTCTCCATAAATACTTCCTTGTCTTCATTTCCCTTGTATAGCTCATGGTAGACACCACCGTCCTTTATAAACAATACCCTAGATGCATATGATGCAGCCCTAAGAGAATGGGTAACCATAAGTATAGTCTGACCTCCTGCATTTATCTTAGAGAAAAGATTAAGTATCATCTCTGAAGAACCTGAATCCAAGGCTCCTGTAGGCTCATCGGCAAGGATGATCCTAGGATTCGTTATTATGGCCCTAGCTATTGCAACCCTCTGCTTTTGCCCACCAGACACTTCGTATGGATACTTTTCCAACAACTTGTCTATTCCAAGGGGTGACTTGATCTTGTTTATCTTGGCTAGCATATCCTTATGTTTCATACCTGATAGGACAAGGGGCATATATATATTGTCCCTATTTGAAAAAGTATCTAGTAGGTTAAAGTCCTGGAATACAAATCCCAGTTCATTTCTCCTAAAGGCTGCCAACTCCTTGTCCTTCATCTGACTTATATTCTTTCCTCCTATTAAGACAGACCCCTCTGTAGGTCTATCTAAACTAGCTACAATGTTTAATAGAGTCGTCTTTCCCGAACCTGACTCACCCATTATAGCTATAAATTCACCTTCGTTTACTGAGAAGTTAAGGTCAGTCAATGCCTCAACCCTAGCTCCCTTATCTCCATATATCTTTTTAACATTTTGCACTTCTAGTATTTTCATATTCTTGCTCCTCTCCTTATCTTATAGGTATATTTTAGCAAGTATTTGTAGTCTTAGCATTTATCTAAGATTACAATAGTAGGTCCCAATCTTACAAAATTGAAAGAAAGCTATAATAAACTACAAAAAAACTATAATAAACTACAAAAAAACTATAATAAACTACAAAAAAACTATAATAGACTACAGGAGTCCAAAACAAGCTATAGGTCCCTGTAGTCCCTCTCTTTTGGAAAATCCAAAAAGAAGCTAGAACCAACCCCTAACTCAGACTCAACCCTGATATTTATGGATAGCTTGGAAGATATACTAGTCGCCAAAAACAAGCCTAGACCACTAGACTTTTGGTTGAGCCTACCATTGAATCCAGAGTAGCCCCTGTCAAATATCTTCGGTATGTCCTCAGGTCTGATACCTATACCAGTATCCCTTATTTCCAAGGAGTTTGATTCTCTATGAAATACAAACTTTACGCTTCCATTGCTGGTATACTTGGCGGCATTGGACACAAGTTGCTCCACCAATATAGACAGCCAGCTATAATCGGACACCACACTTATATCCATAGGTTTGTAGTCTATACTGATGTGGTTTGATATAAATACCATAGAATATTTCTTTAAGACCGACCTTATTATATCATCAAGGTATACACTAGTTAGGTCCATATCTGCCTGCCTATTTACAATCTTGAGGTAGGTCATGGCCATATTTGTATAGTCTTCAATATACATAAGTTCTTTTTTAAGGTCGTTTTTAAGTCTTGTATTGTCTTCATCCATCTCATCAACCAGAAGATTGGCAACTGTTATTGGAGTCTTCATCTGGTGGATCCATATAGTGTAGTAGTCCCTCATATCATTTTTTTCATTGGTCATCTTATTGATAAGTTGTTTTTTCTCAAATGTCAAATTGTCAACCTGGTCTGCCATAGATAGGCTCTTCTTATGACCTACAAGTATAAATATTAAATATGCTAGCATAAAAAATATCATTATCTCTATGGCCATATAATAGTATTCCATACCAAGGTTGGACACTTTAAAAGTAATATAAAACACCATTGAGAATAAAATAAATATAAGCAACTGAGGGTAAACCCTCCTAAGATACGAACCTAAATACCTCTTCATACTAGACACCCTCTCTCAGATAATAACCTATACCTTTTTTGGTCTCTATAAGCCCTTCAAGACCTATTTGTGACAACTTCTTTCTAAGCCTGTTTATATTGACCGCCAAAGTATTGTCGTCTATAAAGTTGTCATTTTGCCAGCACCTATCCATCAGGCTCTCCCTAGAAGCCACCCCACCCTGGGCCTTGAATAAGGACTGGGCAATTAATAGTTCAGTCTTAGTGAGACTCACCTCCTGACCATCGTAGGTTATCTTGGCATCAGTTATATGTAGGTTAACTGACCCATAGCTGATATAGTAAATATCGTTGACAAACTTGTAGGCACGTCTTAGCATAGCCTGGACCTTGGCTACAGTCACATCCATATTTAGGGGCTTGGTGATATAATCATCTCCACCAAACTGCATTGCCATCACTATATCCATATTTTCGGATTTTGAAGATATAAATATTATAGGCACCTTGGAAATCTTTCTTATCTCTTGACACCAGTAGTAGCCATTGAAAAATGGAAGGACTATATCCATAAGGACCAACTGTGGGTCAGACTCCTTGAATACATCAGTAACCTGGTCAAGTTTGTCCACAGTATCTACAGAGTATCCCCATTTTTCCAACTCATTTTTCAATATTCTCTCTATATTTTTATCATCTTCGACTATTAATATTTTCATTTTGATACCACCTTTCCACAGGTAAATAAAAAATCTCCCTATGGTAACTAATTTTACCACAGGGAGATTTATTTTTATAGCTTATTATTTAACTTTGTTCATATCATTCATAACACCTAGGATAACTGTATCTGTCACACCCATTCCCAGGTTACTTACCCTACCAAGGTTTCTGATAGTATCGTCAACGCTGATATTTACTATACCATTGATTGTGTCTGCATAGCAGTCATTCTTGGCAAGTAGGGCGTTCTGTACTGCTGCTGATGCTGCTGTAGATAGCTTTAGGGCACATCCTGACTTGGCACCATCACATATCATACCAGAAAGGTCTGCTACTGCATTCTTGATTGCTCCACCTATCTGGTCAATTGATTCATCCATCAACCAAGCTATACCTGCTGTTGCACCTGTAGATGCAGCAACTCCACATCCACACATAGCTGATAGCCTACCTGTAAAGTTCTTGATATAGGCTGTAACTAGGTGAGATATAGCTAGGGCCCTAGATAGTCTCTCATCACTAACATCAAACTTTCTAGCATAGGCAACTACTGGTAGGATTGCTGTTAGACCATGGTTACCACTTCCGTTTGAACTCATTACAGGCATATCCACACCGGACATTCTAGCATCAGATGCACCTGCTGTAAGCATCATGGCATTGTTTATTACATCATCTCCCATGATTCCTGACTCTATTGACTTTTTGATACCGTAACCTACACCTATACCTATTTTTTCCTCTAGACCAACTTCAGCCATTTTTAGGTTCATATCTACTCCCTCAAGTAGAAATTCTAATTCACTGGCATCTATCTTTTCTATATTTCTTATCAACTCTTCTAATGTAGCATCATCCATTATAGTTCCCTTAGAAGTCTGAGCCACTACTTCCTCTTTAGTAAGTGACTTTTCTTCCTTTGCTAATAGGTCTACTATGACCTTGCCATTCTGTTCTATATATACAAAATTGTCATGCTTTTCTCTTATAATTACCTTGGCTGAGTTATTTTCCCCCTTAAACGCAACCATGATGTAGACCTTATCTAGAGTATCTGCAGGTTCTATTGATAGATTTCCCTCATCCATCAATGCCTCTGCCTGTTTTATCTGGTCTGGGCTAGACCCCTCTAGAACACTTAGGCCATTTTCTGACTTACCTGCAACTATACCTATGGCTGCAGCTATCTTTAGACCAAGTCTTTGAGTACCTGGTATCCCTACACACATACCATTCTTGTAGATACTTGGACTTACAAGCATGGTATTTTCGACTATTTTTTCCCCAACTAATTCCTTACACTTAGCACAAGCAAGGGCAAGAGCAACTGGTTCTGTACAACCAACAGCTGGCTTTACTTCTGCCTTTAACATTGCTACTAGCTCTTTTCTTATATCTCTCATACTTTACATCCTCCCAAAAAGCAAAAACATATTATCTATCCTCTGCCTAATATATAGCAAGTGCCATGCCAATTTTTTATTTATCTCACTTATTATTTTAAAATCCCTAAAATTTGTATACAAGCTTGATATTTAGGCATATTGCCTTATAAAATATTATGTACTAAAAATAGGCCCACAAATCCAAGCTAGATAGCATGAGATGAAGGCCTTATTTTTTTCTCAAAAAGATATTTTTATTTCTCATATTGATACATATTTATATCAATATGATTCTGGTATTATTTTTTTATTTTAGATTTATTCTCTCTTTTGGGACTTAGTTACTCTTTTTTAGACTTAATTAATCTTTTTGGACTTAACCTTTCTATATACTTAGTCCACCTCTATAGAGTACTTATCCATCTTCCTATAGAGTGTAGCCCTCGATATGCCTAGGGCCTTGGCTGCCAAATCCTTGTCCTTTTTGTAGTCCTTGTACTTTCTAAGGGCCTTTCTTATCTGGTCCTCTTCTAGGGATTCAATTGTCCTAATCTCCATATCTTGGTCTTCTTCCTGACTGGCAACTCTTGTCTTTTCCATAACCTGTGGGCCTATCTTCCTAAACCTTGAATAGACTAGGTTGACATCGTCTATAATACTTCCATTGGTCATGTTTATAGAGTATTCTATGACATTTTGAAGTTCTCTAATATTGCCCGGCCATGAGTATTCCTTCAAGGCAGCTATTACCCTGTCAGATACAGACCTCACTTCCTTGCCAAGATTATGGGAGTACACATCTATCATCCTATCTACCAGTAGGGGTATATCATCCTTTCTCTCTTCTAGGCTAGGTATGGATATAGGTATTACATTGAGCCTGTAGTAGAGGTCTTCTCTAAACATACCCTCTGCTACCATGTCTGCTAGATTTTTGTTGGTAGCTGATATAATCCTGACATCCACCTTTATGTTTTTGCCTCCACCGACCTTGTGGATTTCTTTTTCTTGAAGGACCCTTAGGAGTTTTGCCTGTAGGTGAAGACTCATATCTCCTATCTCATCAAGGAAAATAGTACCCTTGTTGGCTATCTCAAATAGGCCTAGCTTGCCACCTTTTTTGGCACCTGTAAAGGCTCCCTCATCGTAACCAAAGAGTTCACTCTCCAGCAACTCACCTGGTATTGCGGCGCAGTTAATGGTCACAAAGGGTCCGTCTGACCTGTCGCTATGACTATGTATAGCCCTGGCGAACATCTCCTTGCCAGTACCACTCTGGCCTGTTATAAGTATTGTAGATGTAGACTTGGCTGCATTTAGGGCATCTCTTTTTACATCCATAATGGCCCTTGATTTGCCTATTATATCATCTATTGTCATCCTATGGTCTACGTTCATCCTATTGTAGGTCTGAATAGCTTCCTTATTGTCTATAAAGTCTATTACATAGCCTGACACTACTCCTCCATACCTTATCTTTGCTATGGAATATATACCACGATATGCCTTGTACTCATAATAGAACTTGTCAGAATTTCTATCTGACTTTTTAAAATCAAATAGGGTCCCAAGATCAAAAAATTCCAAGGCATCCTTGATAGACCTCCCCTGAACATCGGGTCCTACAGAGAACATCTTTGAAAACTTGTAGTTAAAGGAATCTATCCTAGCCATCTCATCCAAGGACACTACAGGTCTGTCTATACTGTTTAGGACCTGGGCTATTTTTTCTCTTTCTATATTGTATTCACTCGACTTTATCTCTGCCCTTATATTGCCTGATATTAGGTCTGCCATCTTCTCTATAAACTGGATCAATTCATCCCTAGAACTGAGTAGCTTTGTCTTTTGGACCTGGTCAAAGGCTATAAGACCTATAACCCCGTAACACTGGTTGTCTAGGATTATCGGGCAGCATACCTCTGCTTCTTCCATACAGTTACCAAGCCTGTAACAGTCCCTACACAGGTCAGACACTTTTGGATTGTCTATGATAAGGGTCTTTTTTTCCCTGTATGACTTTTTAAAGGCAGACATACCCTCTATCTTTTGACCCAACTTGTCCTTGTAAACACCCGTTCCTGCTATACGGACCATATCATCATTTACTATTGTAACGTCTATATCTAAGACTAGAGAGATAGCCTGGGCTACCTTCTCTATCTCATCCTGAATACAGTCTATATTGATTCTTTCTATTGGCATAATGCCTCCAATTCATCTACTAGCTTTGAAAATAATCCTAGAGAATCATCAACTGACTCTTTCCTTTCCATATCTACTCCTGCTGCCCTAAGCTGGTCTAGAGGATACTCAGAACCACCTGACTTTAGGAAATTGATATATCTTTCTACATTGTCACCACCCTCTAGGATCAATGAGGATAGGACTGATGCCGCTGAAAATCCTGTCGCATACTTATATACATAGAAGTTTGAGTAGAAGTGCGGTATCCTAGCCCATTCAACACCTACTAACTCATCTACCTCACAAGAATTTCCGTAGTATAGCTTGTTCAAGTCATAATATATGTCTGTAAACTCCTTGGCTGTTAGAGGATTACCCGCCTCAACGCTCTGGTGGCATATCTTTTCAAACTCTGCAAATAGGGTCTGCCTGTATACAGTAGTCCTAAACTGCTCTAGGTAGTAGTTTAGAAGGTATATCTTCTCTTCTTTATCCTTGCTATTCTTAAGTAGGTACTTTATCAATAGGGTTTCATTGACTGTAGATGCGACCTCTGCTACGAATATCTTATATGAAGAATATATGTAAGGCTGGCTAGTCCTTGAATAGTAGCTATGGATTGAATGTCCCAACTCATGTATCAGTGTAAATAGTGAATTAAGGTCATCGTTATAGCTCATCAATATATATGGATGAGAGTCATAGCTGCCCCATGAATAGGCGCCACCCTTTTTACCTTCATTCTCATATACGTCTATCCATCTCTCTGAAAATGCCCTCTTGATTAGGCCTAGGTACTCTTCTCCCATAGGCTTTAGGGCCTCTATAATTATCTCCTGAGCCTTTTTGTAAGGTATTTCCATCCTGAAATCCCTGGCCATTGGAAGATATAGGTCGTACATATGCATCTGGTCTAGTCCAAAGTACTTCTTTTTGATTCCAATGTACCTGTCAAGTGCTCCTATATTTTCATGAACCGATTCTATAAGGTTGTCATATACATCAGTAGATATATTATCACCGTGAAGCGATGCATAGATAGCTGATGGGTACTTTCTCACCCTAGCTGAAAATACCTCTGCCTTTATAGCTCCAAATAGGGTTGCAGCCATGGTATTTGAGTACTTGTTATATGTAGAAAACTCTGCCTCAAAGGCTTCCTTTCTGACCCTCCTATCCTTGGACTTTATGTACTTTGAATAGTTGAAGTGGTCTACCCTAACCTTATTACCATCTTCGTCTTCTATCTCAGGAAATACCATATCTGCATATGACAGCATCTCATAAGTAGTCTCCGGTACACTTGTAAGCTCACCAACCTGGGCAAGTATCTCCTCTTCCTTCTGGCTAAGAGTGTGAGGCTTGTCCCTCAATATCTCATCAACCATCTTCTTGTAGTGGGCTATCTTGTCATCCCTCATATATGAGTCCAAAGTATCTGGGTCCATAGATATTATCTCTGGGACTATATAAGATGTAGCCCTAGAAAAATCATTAGACATCATCTCTGCCTTGGTTGCCTTAGCTTGGTTTTCATTTATCCTAGTATCCTCATGGTGCTTCATATTTGTGTAGACATAGTTGTGGGATATCCTCCTAGAAGTATCCTCCATCATCTTTAAGACCTTGTAAAAAATCTCCTTAGACTCAGATAATCTTCCCTTATAAGTCTCTATCTCCTTTATAGACTCTCCTATCTTTTCTAAGTCCTTGTCTATTGATTCAGGTCCATCATACATGGAATCTAGGTCCCACTTGAAATCATTGCTTATATCCTGTCTATTTTTTGCCATATTAAATATTTCCTTTCTTTTGTGTATTTTATATATTGTAGATTATAGTTTCTTTAAATTATCTAACAGTAAAAAGTAATTGATAATAATTTTTAATATATATTGTTTTTATAAGATTATTTTATCACATCTAGCTTAAATTATGATATACTTTTTAATGGGATAAATAAATGTAACTTAAAGAGAAGTCACGCACTTTTATATGAACAACACTTACTTAGTAAATTTTACTTATAGAGAGGAGTATATCTTGAAAAATAATACCAGAAAACTTGTACTTATGAGTCTCATGGTAGCCTATTCTTTGGCGCTATACTTACTTGAGACTATAATACCCAACCCAATGATAGCGATATTTCCAGGAGCCAAACTTGGACTAAGCAATATAGTGACTCTTTTGTGCCTTATAAATTTTGGATTTAAGGATACCTTTAAAATATTGAGTGTAAGAATAATATTGTCATCAATATTTGCTGGTCCAGTTTCCTACTTCCTATTCTCTATAGCTGGAGGCTACCTGAGCCTATTTGGTATGTATCTCGCTACTAGAATCAAGGATTTTTCAACTATAGGTATCAGTATATGTGGGGCCATTATGCACAATATAGGTCAGCTACTTGTTGCGAGTATTATAATAGTAAATATATCCATGCTGTCCTACCTACCATTTATGTTAGGAGCATCACTAGCAACCGGCATATTTATTGGTTTTGTGGTCAAATTTTCAGACCCACTCCTAAAAAAACAGATTGGACAACTTACAAAATAAGCAAAAGTCTTCCCAAGTTAAATCAAGGGAAGACTTTTCATTCATATAACAAAAAGACTCTAGATAAACTAGAGTCTTTTTTCACGTGGCTACGTCCTAACCTCCCAGGCGGCTTCCCACCAAGTACTTTCA
>OGTS01000274.1_pt1 | contig 16615 bp, 14 predicted proteins | sample 1574681 | NCBI WGS metagenome assembly OGTS01 (sample SAMN03295829, study PRJEB24534) | human gut metagenome | isolation source: fecal sample 4 from infant 4 | host: Homo sapiens | place: USA: Pittsburgh, PA | collected 2014-07 | reverse complement strand
ATTCTGCTGTATTGGATAGACTTGGCAGAGAAAAGATAACTGCTCAAAAGCTTATAGATATTTTTAAAAACGCTAAAGAATATGGTAGCTTGTTGTATCTTGACGATAAAACAGAAATCAATGAATTATCTGTTAAGTTGAACGATTTAGATGATAAAAACGAATATCACAATTTAATTGATTACATGGATAATTCTATGATTATTAATACATTGAAGCCTTTGCTGAAACAAGCTGAGATATTATCAAACAAATATGATGTTGTAATTACAAATCCACCGTACATGGCAACAAAGTATATGACTCCTAAATTAAAAGAGTATGTATCTGATAGATTCAAAGAATATAAATCAGATTTATTTGCTTCATTTCTGATAAGGTGCAGTGATTTTTGTATTTCTGATGGTCATATAGGTATGCTCACTCCATATGTGTGGATGTTTATTCAATCTTATGTTGAGTTGAGAAAGTATATTTACAACAATATGACATTTTCTTCGCTGGTTCAATTAGAGTTTAATGCTTTTGAATCGGCGTGCGTGCCTGTTGCTGCATTTACATTTAGAAATAAAAAGACAACATTGCCATTTGAAGCCATTCGCTTATCTGAATTTAAAGGTATAAATGTTCAAGAAGTGAAAACGTTAGAAGCTATTAAGGATAGAAATTGTGGTTTTCGATTTACAGCACAACAAGAAGAGTTCAGCAATATACCAGGAAGTCCAGTTGCATATTGGGTATCACATAATATGTTTAATGCGTTTAAAACGAAAAAATTGGGAGATTTAGCTAAGCCAAGACAAGGTATGGCTACATCAGATAACAAAAAATTTTTAAGAGCTTGGTATGAAGTCGAAAGTGAAAAAATATGTTATTCGGCTCATAATACTGAAGAAGCATTGGCAAGTCATAAAAAGTGGTTCCCTTATAATAAGGGCGGAGGATATAGAAAGTGGTATGGAAATAATGAGTTTCTTGTAAATTGGGAAAATGATGGGGCTGAAATTAAGGCATTAGCTCAGAAATTATATGGATGTGTTACCAGAACTATTAAAAATTTGCAATTTTTCTTCAATGATTCGATTACTTGGACTTTTATTGCTATTACACCAGGATTTAGATATTGTAATTATGGATTCGCGTTTGATGTTGCAGGTTCATCGATTTTTATTGATGATAATATAAAAAAATATACGCTTGGATTTCTTTGCAGTTGTGTTGCAAATAGTATGCTGAATATTTTAAATCCTACAATGAATATACAAGCAAATGATATAAAATCATTACCTTTAATTATTGATACAGAGAGAAAAAAGGAAGTTGAGAGTATAGTCGAAAACAATATTCTTCTTTGCAAAGAGGACTGGGATTTATCTGAAACCTCTTGGGATTTTGTGAAAAATGGATTGATAGATGGAGAAAAAATTGTAGAAACCTCTTGCGAAAAATTTGTTCAAAAATGTATTAATAGATTTTCAGAGCTTAAGAAAAATGAGGAAAAACTAAATCAAATATTTTTGGATATTTATGGGCTGACGAAAGATATTGCGTATGAAGTCCCTGATGAAACAATAAGTGTGTCGTTAGTTTCAGAAGAAGATAGTATAAAATCTTTAATTTCTTATGCAGTTGGTTGTATGTTTGGACGCTATTCTCTTGATGAAGATGGGCTTGCTTATGCAGGTGGAGAATGGGATAACAGCAAATATGACACCTTTATTCCAGATGAGGATAATTGTATTCCAATTACAGACGAGGAATATTTTGAAGATGATATTGTCGGTCTGTTTTGTGCTTGGCTGAAAAAGGTTTATGGAGAAGATACCCTTGAAGAAAATCTTGATTTTATTGCCAATGCACTTGGTAATAAAATCAAGACAAGCCGTGAAGTAATCAGAAATTATTTCCTGACGGATTTCATCAAAGACCATATTAAGACTTACCAGAAGCGTCCGATTTACTGGCTTTTTGATAGTGGTAAGCAAAATGGATTTAAGGCTCTTGTTTATATGCATCGTTGGAATGCAGACACCATTGGTAATGTTCGAGTTGAGTATCTGCATCGTATTCAGCGTGTGTATGAAAAAGAGATTATCCGTATGCAGGAAATCATAGACAATAGTCATGATAACAAGGAAATTTCCAATGCTACAAAGCGTAAGGAAAAGCTCCAAAAACAGATTAAGGAAACTAAAGACTATGATGCTAAAATCGCCCATTTGGCTCTTTCACGTATCGACATCGACCTTGATGATGGCGTAAAAGTCAATTACGAAAAAGTACAGACCGCCGATGGAAAGAAAATGCAGATTTTAGCGAAGATTTAATGAGGAAATAGTATGCCAAAAAGAACTTCTATTAAGGTTGATGATGTACCTTATCAATATAAGAACCGTAAACTTCAGATAGGGAAAAGTTATACATCGCCAGATTTTAGTAGCCATACGGTTTTAACAGATGATATTTTTACGTATATTGATTTTTATTTTTCTAGCCACAAAAAAGCGATGAAATATCGTAATCCAACTGTATCGAAAATAAAATATGGCGACGAAAAGAAATATCACTATTCGTTTTATTGGAAACAAGCAATGTCATTTTATAAAGCAGCAAAAACATTGCCAATGGAATCCGTTCCGTTAGTATCATATTATTCAATGCTAAATGCGGTGAAAGCATTCCTAGCGTTTAAATGCTATTACATTGAGGATTTTGTAGAACATTTTTCACGACATGGACTATTTGAAAATACTGCTATTTCTGGAAATGAACTTTCAACTATACATGTGGGACATCAAAATAAAGGTGTTTTTGTCTTGTTTGGAAGAATGCTTGAGCAGAACTTTGATACTATTTGGGCAGGCGGAAAACCAAATACAGTTACATTGAAGAAATTATTATATAATTTAGCGTTTATTCATCGTGCCTATATAACTACATATAACACCCCAAGAGGAGCAAGAGTACCTGAATTATTTATACCTGTTAAAACAGCACAAGCTCCGTGCTACTACAAGGGAAATGATAGCAACCTATACTTAAAATTTGAAGTAGACCATTCTTTGTTTGGAGTTGCACCGGTTTCTATTCCAGTTGTATATGTAAACAGTATATCTTCAAAATTTAAGATTTCCGATGATAACAATTTTGTGTTACAAAGTGTAAATGGGGCAAAAAGAAACCAAGATAGTTTATCATCAGAGTTTAAAAACGAGAATGATGAATTAAGGCGGGAGTTTCAATATATTCGTTCGAGCAAGAAATTGTGGTATTTGAAAAGAACGGCATTGAATCATCCAGAGGTTATGAATCTTAATAGTATGTTAATTATTATGGCAGCTATGCATAGGGTTAGTGAAATTGTTCGATACAAACCTGAGCAAATGGCACATTTATTAAATTCAAAAGAGAATTGGTTGTTGCATGAATTTTTAACATTGGCGTTAGACCAATTCATTGATGAATTAGCCGCAGAGATTACGGGGCAAGATATAATGTGTACAGGAGTAAAGTAGGAGATATTATGGCAGAACTAAACTTAAAACAGATTACAGACAAATTAAATAGTGAGTTTGCAAGTGATGTCCGTAAACTTGTGTTTTGGTATGATGCCAATGCGGAGTTTCAGGAGGATATTGACAGCATAGAACTGGAAAATGCAAAGGTTCTGCATCTTGAGCCGGACAACCAGTTTTACATCAAATACTTCTTGGAACGAGAGGATACGACAACCAATTATCTTGTGTACGCTCCTTTTGCAAAACCGAGCATAAGGGACAATCATCTTGCAGATACGATTCGATATTCCAAAGAATTTTTTGCTGACCGTGCTTCTTTACTTACGCTTGATTTAGGAATTGATGAACGGTACAAGCCTGTCATTCAGCATTATATTAAATTCTTTGCGAATAAAGACAGAACGCAGAAATTCTATGATTTGGAAATAGAGAATTACAATAGAAGTACGATTGAAGTTGCCTTGATGAGCGTGCTTTGCAAGGATAAGACAGCTTCTTTTGAAGAAGTATTGCGTTCAATTTTGACAGACGATGGCTTGCAGGATAATAAATACCTGACAGAGTTTGAGAAGTATGATTTGCTTTCTGCATTCTGGCAGCAGGCAGATGTGGCATTTGGATATAACGACCCGAAGCCGACGCTTGAAAAACTCGTTATCACAATGTTTATTACTTATGCGGCTAAGAGTATTCATACGGATATGCCGCAGGCTTGGAAACCATTTATTTCTTATAAATTTGGTAATATCATTGCATTTATGGATAATCTGATGAACAGCTATCTGTATGGTACACGTTTTGATGAGATTTCAGAAATTATCTATAATGCAATCAACGCTAAGAATTATCTTGAGAAGATGGAAGTGGAAACACTTGTGGATTGTAATATCTTTGCAGGTGTTGATGAGCTTCTGATTAGTTGGATTATCGGCAGACTTGAGAATGAGGATATAGGAGCAAAGTTGAATGGAAAGACTATTCCGGAACTTTGTGTAGAACGCAGGAAGCAACATTTTGGAAAGAACTTCTACAATGAGTATTTCATTCTTCAAAATGCCTTTGATATGATTGCTGAAGGTAAGTATCAGCCAGTCAGTGGTATCAAAAACTTGGTTAAGGAATATACGGAGTCAACGTATAAGATTGACCGTTATTATAGATACTTTTATTTTTACTTTGATAAATTGGAAGATACCACACAGTTTGAAAAAATCAGGGAACTGGTTGAGAATATTTATACCAATGAGTATCTGAACCGGATTACAGTGAACTGGAACAATGAGCTTGCAGACGCAGATGGAGAAACAGGACTTACGTTGCAGAGAGATTTCTTTGCAAGGCATATCAATTACTCAAAGGATAGAGTAGTAGTTATTATATCTGATGCACTCCGTTATGAGGTTGCACATACCCTGTTTGAAAAAATGCAGGCAGATGAGAAGTGCAATGCTTCTATCGGAGCAATGCAAGGTGTTCTTCCCTCTTATACACCGTTAGGTATGGCTTCGCTACTTCCTCATAAGACGATTGAATATAGTTCATCTTATGATGTGCTGGTTGACGGAAAAGCGTGCAGTTCCACGGAGCAAAGGGAATCTATTCTGAAAGAGTATAAAGTAAGCAGTAAGTGCGTTCAATTCGATTCAATGAAAACAATGAAGCAGGCAGACCTTCGTTCTATCTTTACTGGACAGGACGTTGTGTATATTTATCATAATCAGATAGATGCCCGTGGAGATAAAGCGGCTTCTGAAAATGAAGTCTTTACCGCTTGTGAAGAAGCAATCGAAGAAATTTATACTTTGATAAAGAGGATTGCATCGCAAGCAAATACCTATCATTTTATTGTGACGGCAGACCACGGATTTATTTATAAGAGAGATAAAATTCAGGCAACCGATAAGATTGCCGGAGCTGCTTCAAAATCAAACAGCGTTGGACAGCGTTATTCCATATCTGCCGAAGAAATCAAGGCAGACGGTGTTTGCCATACAACGGTTGGTAAGGTACTTGGTAGTGTTGATGAGCGTATTGTATCGTTCCCTCTTGCTTCAGATATTTTCAAGGTTGCAGGAGCAGGACAGAATTATGTTCATGGCGGCTGCTCTCCGCAGGAAATGCTTGTACCAATGATTGATGTGAAAGTGGATAAGGGCAAAAAGGAAACAAGTCTTGCAGAGATTGCTCTTGTAAGCCTGACTTCAAAGATTACAAACCTTATTACGACATTGGATTTTGTTCAGACAGAGCCGGTAAGTGATATTGTGAAAGAAACAAGTTACCGAGTATATTTCATTTCAGATAATAACGAGAAGATTTCTAATGAGAATATTGTTATTGCAGATAAGAAAGATAAAGATACGACGAAGCGTATGTTCAGACTCCGCTTTAACTTTAAGAACAAGAAATACGATAAATCACAGAAATACTACTTGGTTGCTTATGACGATAAGAATGATATAGAAGTTCTTCGTCACGAGATTATTATGGATATTGCATTTGCCGATGATTTTGGATTCTTCGGGTAATATCTGAAAAGGGGATATCGCCTTATGAGAAGATGGGGCTTTTCTGATGCCTTAGCCTTTGTAGTTGCGATGACTGTTCGGGATATGAGCAGAGAGAAAGAGAAAAGACTGATTAAAACACAGAAGTTTTATCAGGAATGTTATGAAAGAATTGCCAATGATAGCGAACAGGCATTTAATATTGTATCAAAGGTTGTAACAAAGGCATCATGCCGATACATTCCGAATGAGATAGCTTCGGGCAGTACCTACCTTGCGTTATATGCGTTTGCTCTTGTTATTGAAAGACAGGGCAGAGTGACAAAAGAGCAGAGTAAAATCATTAGGATTTACTTCAATAATATGAGCTTTCCATTTTCGGAGAGTGCATATTTAAGTGCAGCGAGAACCGGAGGAGAGGTTGGCAATTTCCGAAATGTCATATCTATAAGTAAGAGTTATGCGGGTGGCTTTTGGGTCAACTTCTTTCGGGCATTATACAAATCCGGAACGCAGAAAGATTTGCAGGATATGATTGATTATACGACGTCAATCATTATGCGGTTTTCGATTCTTGGAACTCCTGACAGTAACATTTCCAATGCAATATGTCAGAACTTTATTGACAGTGTAAATTATCAGATTAACCAAGTGCGTGAGATTTCTATTAAGGAAGTGGATTGGCTTGGTGTGATACCGATAGAATACCGATTGGAATTGTAAACAACATTTTTTCTATCTTGATTCAGATTGAGAATTATCTTGATGAAAAGTATAACTTCTTAGGAAAAGACAGCATAGCGAAAGAATATATGTTGCATATCATCGAGCAGCTTGCCGATAAGTGCGATGAGGAGGATTAGATTATAATGGATAACATTGAAAAAGATATAGCTCAGGGCTATGCCGATTTTGCAGATGATGAAGGAAGCATAGAAGAAGTAAAAACAGAGGAAAATATTGTAACAGAGAATAGCACATTATTTAGCTTTGAAGAAACCACCAATTTTTCTGAGATGAGTGATATAAACAGAAAGCTCCGTACTTATTTTGATGGAAAGATTGTCCGTAAGGATTTGACGAAATCCATCAAAGAGGGGGCAAATGTTCCGGTTTATGTGCTTGAATTTTTACTGGGACAGTATTGCAGTTCTGATGACCCATCTATCATCGAAGAAGGTGTGGCGAATGTAAAAAGAATACTGGCAGACAACTATGTACGACCAGACGAGGCACAGAAAATTCTTTCCTTGCTCCGTCAAAGGGGAAGTCATACAGTCATTGATAAGATTACGGTTAATCTGAATATTAAAAAAGATACTTATGAAGCAGAGTTTTCTAACCTTGGAATTAAAGCAATTCCGATTAGCGAAGATTATCCGAGTAAATTTGATCGCCTGCTTTGTGGCGGTATCTGGTGTATTGTCCAGCTTGAATATGAATATATAGAGGAAGATAAGAATGCTTCTCCTATCCATATCCGTAAATTGACACCGATTCAGATGCCACACGTTGACATCAATGAGCTGAAACAAGGAAGAAAAGCATTTACAAAAGATGAATGGATAAGCGTAATGCTCCGTTCTATCGGTATGGAACCGGATACACTGACCGAAAGGGAAAAGTGGCTGCTTCTTGCACGTATGTTACCGCTTGTAGAAAATAATTTTAATTTGTGTGAACTCGGACCGAGAAGTACAGGTAAATCTCATTTGTACAAAGAAATTTCACCGAACAGTATTCTTGTTTCTGGTGGTCAGACAACAGTAGCAAATCTGTTCTACAATATGGCAAGAAAGACAGTTGGTCTTGTCGGCTTGTGGGATTGTGTTGCTTTTGATGAGGTTGCAGGTATCAATTTCAAAGATAAAGACGGTATCCAGATAATGAAAGATTATATGGCTTCTGGTTCTTTTGCCCGTGGAAAAGAAGAAAAATCTGCTTCTGCATCTATGGTATTTGTGGGTAATATCAATCAGAGTGTTGATGTGCTGTTGAAAACATCAAGTCTGTTTGCTCCTTTCCCGCCGGAAATGGGAACAGATACAGCGTTCCTTGACCGTATGCACTGCTATATTCCGGGTTGGGAAATTCCAAAATTCAGACCGCAGCACTTTACAAATGATTATGGATTTATCAGTGATTATCTTGCAGAGTTTATCAGAGAACTTCGTAAAGAACAGTATGGAGATGCACTTGATAAATATTTCCGTCTTGGAAAGAACTTAAATCAGCGTGATACGATTGCAGTCAGAAAAATGGTCGGTGGATTTATTAAGCTGCTTTATCCTGATGGAGAATATACAAAAGAAGAACTGGAAGAAGTTTTGAAGATTTCTCTTGAGATGCGTTGCAGAGTAAAAGAGCAGTTAAAGAAACTTGGTGGTATGGAGTTCTATGATGTTAATTTCTCATACATTGATAATGAAACATTTGAGGAATTCTATGTGTCTGTACCAGAGCAAGGCGGTGGAAAGCTGATTCCGGAAGGAATGTGCAATCCGGGACAAGTCTATACCGTGGCTCAGGGTAAAACGGGTATGCTTGGTGTATTCCGTTTGGAATCTCAGATGATGCCGGGTAATGGAAAGTTCGAGCGTTCCGGTTTAGGCTCTGATGGAAAATGCAAAGAAGCAACGAACACAGCATTTAATTTCCTGAAAGCCAATTCTAACCGTATCAGTGGCTCTATCAGTACAACGACAAAGGATTATATCATCAATTACCAAGATTTGCAGGGCATTGGTATGACAGATAAATTGGCATTGCCGACCTTAATTGCATTGTCGTCAGTAGCACTTGGAAAACCTGTTGCAAGTAGTCTTGCGGTTCTTGGAGAAATCAGTATTGCAGGAACACTTATCAAAGTTGATGAACTTGCAAACAGCTTGCAGGTATGTTTGGACAGTGGGGCAAAGAAAGTTTTGCTCCCTATCGTATCAGCAGCAGACATTGGAGCAGTTCCATCGGATTTAATCGGTTGCTTTAATCTGATTTTCTATTCCAGTGCGGAAGATGCGGTATATAAGGCATTGGGCGTGGAATAAAAGGATAATGCGATGATAGATTTTAAATTGTGCAGACGGTCTGCACAATTAGAAAGGGAAGGCTATGGAAACAAAGCCAAGGATTTTATACCTACAAAAGATTTTACTGGAAAGAACTGATGAAGAAAATCCTCTTTCCACAACACAGTTAATCAATATATTGAATGATGAATACGGAATATCTGCACATAGAACGACGGTCACAAAAGATATTGCAGCACTTCAGGAGTTTGGAATGGACATTGTTACTATCCATTCTACTCAGAGCAAATACTTTGTAGCCAGCCGTAAGTTTGAATTGCCGGAATTGAAACTACTGATTGATGCAGTAGAGTCATCGAAGTTTATTACAAAAAAGAAAAGCGAAACTCTGATTGAGAAGATACATACGATGACCAGTCCGGGGCAGGTGGCAAAGCTCAAGCGTAATAACTATGTGGTCAATCGCATTAAGCCAGATAATGAGCAGATATATTACATCATTGACGCTATAAATGACGCCATCAATGCAGGTAAACAGATTTCTTTCCAGTATTACGATTATACCGGATTAAAGAAAAAGGTTCTGAAGAATAAGGGCGAAGTATATAAGCTCAGTCCGTATAAACTTCTCTGGTGTGGGGACTATTATTATGTTCTCGGATATTCAGAGAAGAAAAGCAAGGTTATCAATTTCAGGGTAGACCGTATTGCTTCCAAGCCGGAGATATTGGATAAAGATATTGTTCCTATGCCTGATGATTTTGATATTGAGAATTACACAAAGGAAGTTTTCTTTATGTTCTCAGGCGAGAAAGTTCTTGTGGATTTACGGTGTGATAACAGTCTGATGAAAACAATGGTAGACCGTTTCGGAGAAGATGTGACAACCCTTGCATATGATATGACGTCTTTCAGAGTACAGACCGAAGTATCAGCCAGTCCTACCTTTTTCGGTTGGGTGTTTGGCTTTAATGGCAAGGTACAGATACTTGCACCGGAAAGTGTAAAAGAACAGTACAGACAGATGATTGCAAAAGCCGATGAGGATATGCAAGAAAGCGAATAATTTGAAAATAAAATCCAAAGGAGCGGTAGCTATGGAGAATAAATTAGAAAAAATAGGTCAATTATCGTATGCTGGGGACTCAGAAAAAAGAGCTTGTAGAAAGTGAAATGAAGGAACTGACTGCACCGTATCAGAATGATAAGTTGGAGTTCATCAAAAATCCGGTAGTTGCGGAGTTCTTAGGATTTTCGCAGAATACAGATTTTACAGAGAGTGACCTTGAGAAAAGTATTCTTTCCAATTTGCAAAAATTCTTGATGGAGCTTGGAAAGGGATATGCTTTTGTGGCACGGCAATGAACAATTATTTGCTTCCAAGTACAAATCATATCTTGAGTAAGATGTATGCAATGCCGAGTGAAGGACGCTTTCATGCAGAGTATGAAAGTGAGCGTAGTTATTCCAAAGAGGAACTGGCTCAGATGTTTGCGTCTGTCGAGTGGCAGGCAGATACAATGGGAGCTTCGCTTCTTATGCCGAGAAGAATTATTGAAAATGCCTTGGCGAAATATAATCAGTCAAATCCGATAAGAGTTTATGGCGATAATACCATTACTTCAAAGGATAAAGTAGTTATCCGCAGAATGGCAGCTTATATCGGAGTATCTTATACAGCCTTGGTTATCAGATTGAGAGATATGGGGCTATTTGAGTATCACAATATCCTTGAGTACATTTCCAATGAGTTAAATCTAGGAGGTGTTTCACAATGAGGTTACAGACTCAGGTAGAACCTGAAATACAAAAGAGATTGCTTCTGTCAAGAGTAGAAGCAGAAAGTCTGAAAGAGCGTGATATTCTCTGCTCGACTTGCGGGTTCAGGATACAAAGAGTTTTTTCAGACGCAACCGGACATTTGAGTGTGAAGTGTCAGAAATGCAAGAACGTCCACATTTTAAATCTTGCTTACTTCCGCAGAATCCGTAGGAACGGATATGGCAGGAATTGCAGGCGATGAAGATTACAGAGTATATGTAATTTTTTCTGTAAATTAGATATCATGAGAAATATTAGGTAAAATACCATTTTATGATGAAGGAAAAAGAAAAATAAAGTATTAGATTATATTAATGAAACTTTGAAAGGGATAGCAGAAATGTTATCCGTTTTTTATACAAGCAAGAAGTTTTACATGCAAAAACTAGGGCAAATAAGATAAGAATCAAAAGATATAAAAACGATTAAATATTGAATTTGAAAATAGCATGGTTATAAGGGACCTCTTATCTTCAAATTATGACCTTTTGTCAGAAATGGGATGCAGAATATTAGTATAGGTTCTATAATATAATCAGGAGGTGGAGGTAGGTATGAAAATTGATATCATAATTGATGAAACCATTGAAGAAACAAGGGTTAAAATATATGCCAGGGATTATTCTAAGGAAGTTGAAACCATAAAAGATTTGCTAGCAGATAGATTAGTAGACAAGCTTGTTGCCTTTCGTGATAAGGAAGTTTTTATACTTTCCTATGAAGAAATTATTAGAATATTCGCCCAAGATAAAAGTGTTTTTGTAAAGACAGAGAAGGGAACTTTTTCATCAAGACTTACTCTTTATGAATTAGATCAGAGACTTGATAAAAGGAAGTTTATCAGGATATCTCGTTCTGATATTGTAAATCTTGACTTTGTAAAAAAGCTTGACTTGTCTTTTACAGGAACAATCGCAGTTGAACTTAACAACGGTGATGTTGCTTATGTATCTAGGAGAAATTTAAAAGATTTTAGGAAGGCCTTAGGCCTATAAGGAGGACTTATGAAAAAAATTAAAGATTTGTTAGTTGGATTTTTAGCAGGTGTAGGAATAGGCGCCTTAATCGAGGCAGTTTTATCTATGATAATTAAAGAAAATATAGTTGGAGTATCTGAATTTGTAGCAAGTCATGGACTAGGTTATGCAAAAATTATCCAATGCCTAGTTTACGGTGGCTTTGGTTTAGTATCTGTCCTAATGGGAGAAATTTTCAAAAATAAAAATAGGGCAACTTATTTAAATCAAAGCATCCACTTTTGTGCAATGCTTATCTATTTTATCTTTGCAGGCCTTTATCTAAGGTGGTTTAATTATGATTTCTCTATTGTAATCTCCATCACCATCTTTGTTGGTATTTATTTACTAATAGCCTACATCTTTTATATTTATGAGAAAAATATGATAAAAAAAATCAACAAAAAGTTATAACATTCATGTAATATAGAAACCTACATTATTTAGAAAAAAGATGATTAGAAAAGTAGAATCTAGTCGTCTTTTTTATTGCAAGAAAGGAGATTAGTATGAAAAAATTAGATCAACTAAGACAAGAGTCAAAAGAAATAAAAGATAAAATAGACGATACAGAAGAAAGATTAAGGCAACTAAAAAATCAAGAAAAGAAGATATTAAAACAAGACATAGTAAAAAGAAGAAAAGAAAGAACTCATAGGCTAATAACAAGAGGAGCAATCTTAGAAAGACTTATAGGAAATTCAGATGAACTAACAGATGAAGAAATAAAAAGATGATAGATGAAGACCTTGCCAAGATTAGGAGGGGGACTTTGGTTTTATATTTCAGAGTTTTAATCTGATACCTGTGCTAAACGTGTATTACAATATAGTCTTGCCGGTGCATTTGGACGGTAGAAAAGAGGACTAGGCCTATATAGAAAATCTCATTGAGAAAATAGGGCTTAAAGACCAGCTCAAGAAATTTCCAAACCAATTGTCAGGTGGCCAGCAGCAGAGGGTTGCTATAGCCAGAGCCTTAGCCAACAATATAAAAAGACCTGATCAATAAAAATCAGGTCTTTTTTCACTATATCAATTTTTGATTAATTTTTGTATTTCAATTTTAAACCCTTATAGACCACGCATACCACATAGAACATACCTATATAGGCCATTATCGGAAGGATGATGGCGACTAGCTTGGCAAAGGGAAATACTCCAACAAGTGTGGCTAGTATGGCAACTAAAAGAGCTGCTAGCTTGTTCTTTCTAGGATTATCAGCATACATAAATTTGCAAAGACTCCACATTGTTGCAGCTGATGCAGAGAATATACCTAGCAACAAGACTATTGTAAAGGCATTTGCCACCAAGGGGCCTATCCTCTGAGCAAGGTAAAGGGTTGGAACATCTACCCTTGATATGGGTTCAATATTGAGAAGTATAGCTGTCGATATGATAGCTATTGCAAGGCAGACCTCTATAGATCCGAGTAGAGAACCGTATTTTATTTGTTTTAAACTCCTTGCAGATGCTCCTAGTCTTGATATGTAGGTACCACCGGCAGATACTGCCAAGGAAAAGTATAAGAATCCACTGAAGTACCATACTGGACCAGCCTTATACTGCTTTAAGATTGATTGTAGGTCGCCTATTAATGAAAAATTTGAATAGTCCTTTTGTATTACTATCAGACCTACAAGTATGAAAAAAACAATCAGTATAGGGGTCACTTTAGAGATTACCTGTATAAATCTCTCAAATCCAGATATGTATGACATAAATATTATTATAGCAACTATTATAGATCCTATGTACCTGTTTATTCCGTAGTTTTCTTGAATAGTTGAACCAGTTGCAGATATCAATATTGCCATTAGAAGAAATAGGAATACAGGAACTACTATATAGTAGATCTTGCCTATTTTTTTACCGCAGAAGTAGTCGTATTGCCTAAAGTCTGGATTGTCTCTATGTTCGTATCCGGCTTCCATTACTACCTTTACCGAAAATATAAATCCAACTAGTGTTATAATGATTGCACCATAGGCCAAGTAGCCAAAACTGGCAAAGAAATTTAGTATTTCCCTGCCAGTAGCGAAGCCTGCACCTATTATCCAGGCTACAAAGCCACCTGCAATCTTATTTATATCACTAAAACTTAAATTGTCATTGTTTGTACGAGGTGAGTTCATACTATATTAGAACAGTGGCTTGATAAACTTTTCTAGTCTATCCAAACCTTCTAAGAAATCATCCTCGTGGCAGGCATAGGAGATTCTGATGTATTCGTCTATACCAAATGCTTTACCAGGTACTACGGCTACCCTTTCATTTTCTAGGAAGTCTTCGCAAAACTTGATAGAGAATGAATCTTCATATTTGTATCTTGCCTTAACTTCAGACAGGTCTATAAATATATAGAAGGCTCCTGATGGTTTTACATATCCTATGTGGTCTATCTTGTCTAGTCTATCAGTTATCAATTCACATCTATGCTTGTAAGTTGCAACCATATGGTCCATATCTGACTGGCATTCCTTTAGGGCTCCAAGTCCTATATACTGGGCTGCTAGGCAAGGGTGAGATATGATGTGACCCTGGATAGATGTCATAGCCTTTGCTATTTCTGAGTTTGATGCTGTATAGCCTAGTCTTGTGCCTGTTAGGGCTGCACTCTTTGCAAATCCATTTACTGTTATTGTTATATCCTTGATCTCTGGGCTAAGTGATGCTACTGATACGAAAGTGTCGTCATACTTTATCTTTTCGTATATTTCATCCGCCATAATGTAGATGCCCTTTTCAAGACATACTTCAGCTATTTCCAATAACTCATCTCTTGTGTATACTGCACCAGTTGGGTTAGATGGGTTAGTTATGATTATAAGCTTAGTCTTGTCTGTGATTGACGCTAGTAAATCTTCCTTAGTAGCCTTAAAGCTGTTTTCCTTTTTAGTAGGAACTTCTACTGGAACTGCATTGACTATCTTTACCATTTCTGAGTAACTCACCCAATATGGTAGTGGAAGAAGGACTTCATCACCTGGATCTGTGACTGCAAGCAGTAGGTTAGTTATAGAGTTCTTGGCACCGCTTGATAGGACTATTTGGTCCGGGCTGTATTCTATATTATTTTCATCCTTAAGTTTCTTGCATATTTCCTCTCTTAGTTCCAAGATTCCCGGTACTAGGTTGTATTTAGTTATATTATCGTCTAAAGATTTTTTTCCGTATTCCTTTGCCTTTTCAGGTACGTTAAAGTCTGGTTCACCTATACTAAGGTTGATTACCTCAACTCCATTTGATTTTAGCTCCTTAACCTTTGAGTTGATACCCACAGTTACAGAAGGGGTTATTTTACTTAGTCTCTTTGATAGCATAAGACATCCTCCTTAAATATGTTTTTGTATGATTTTTATGTGTTTTTCTATTCGTATCAGATATGTATTTTTATATTGTCGATACTATAGGGATATATCTGAAAGTCTATACATACATTTTAATACATGGAGAGTGATTTGTATATGGATTATATGTTATAATCTACTTGAAAAACAATTTTATTTCTATGGAGGTTTTTTAAGATGAAAGTAGGTATAATCGGTTTTTATGGTAAGCTTGGAAGGGCCAATATGGAGGCAGTAAACAGGGATAAAAATTCTAGTATAGCTTTTGGTGTATCACGTTCTGCATCAGAAGAGGGTGATGACCATATAGGCTATAAGGTATATAATCATATATCAAGCGTAAAAGAGGAGTGCGATGGTATAATAGATTTTTCAAATAGAAACAACATTAGTTCTGTTGTTGAGTACTCTCTAGACAAAAAAATACCGCTTGTTATAGGTACAACAGGTCTTACAGAAGAAGATGAGGCTTTAATAGAAGGAGCATCAAAAGAGATTCCTATTCTCCTATCCCATAATACAGGTTTTGGAGTAAATGTACTATTAGATATAGTAAGGGAAGCTTGTAAACTACTAAAGGGATTTGACATAGAGATAATAGAAAAGCACCATAATAGAAAAGAAGATGCACCTAGTGGAACCTCAAAGATGATTTTTGACAGTATGAAATCAGCAAACGAAAACTTGTTCTCAAATTTTGGAAGAACTGGTCCCGATTCTAAGAGACAAGTTGACGAAGTAGGCTTCCACTCAGTAAGGGGAGGAACTATAATAAGCGACCATGATGTCATATTTGCAGGAGAGGATGAGGTTATAACAATCAGCCACCATGCAGAGTCTGATAGGTCATTTGCAAATGGAGCCCTAAAAGCCCTATACTATTTAAGAACAAAGAAAAATGGTTTATATGATATGAAGGATGTACTTGCAAATAAATAATAAACTACTTGAGACTCTAATGCTGACAGATGAAATACGAATGTTCTGATTGTATATAGGGTCTCAAATCATATATATCGAGAAAATTACGAACCTTATTTTGACTTGCGCTCATAATGTCGGCAGTATAAAAATTCACAAAAAAATATTTCGTAAAAGTTATTGACACTTATTATATAAGGTGGTATAGTATTACTTGTCCTTGAGATACAGAAGCTTAGGAGCGACTGATAAGAGGGATCACGAGTCAATCGAACTTGTTATAGACTTTGAAAATGAGTTGGAAAAACTTAAAATAAAGTATTGACAAAAAAACGTTGGCTTGATATAATAGAACGGTCGTTGGATGCGACACATAGCTTATAAATAAGCTATTGGATATGAACTTTGAAAATTGAACAGCAGGTTAATTCAAAAGTCACATAGTGACAAT
>OGTS01000229.1_pt1 | contig 20858 bp, 17 predicted proteins | sample 1574681 | NCBI WGS metagenome assembly OGTS01 (sample SAMN03295829, study PRJEB24534) | human gut metagenome | isolation source: fecal sample 4 from infant 4 | host: Homo sapiens | place: USA: Pittsburgh, PA | collected 2014-07 | reverse complement strand
AAAGCACTTGATAGAAACGAATAGTGCAAATACTGTTATGATTACAGCACACGGAACAAACGGAAATAGTGATATTATACTTCCTGTTCCCGTCGTTGTTACAGTATGTAATGCGTCTGATACGACATAACCGCTATAACAATAAGGGTACACTAACCATAAAGGCGTATTAGCAATTAAAACCCCCGGAATTATTAAGAGTAAATTTAATCCCATAGACAATAGTGTTTTTTCAAATAATACAGTAATCGCCCACATACAAGTAATAGCTGGAATCATTGTTGCAAATAATTTTAATGTCCATGTGAGTAAGTAGAAAACAGGAATATTTTCTACCACATTCATTATTTTAGTAGCAATAATGCCTGCAATAATGAATGAACTGAAAAAGATTAATAATTCAATCATTAAAAAACTTAATAATACAAAGAATTTTGCCAATGCAAGTTTTCCTTTACTGACGGGCAAAGCAAGCATTTTTAATATACCATTATTCTTTGTTTCTCTGTTGGAAATCATAACGCAAACAATTACCATTGAAAATGGAAGTAAATAATATCCAAAAAGTAATGCACTTTGAATGAACATTGCCGACCAAGCGTCTGTATATTCTGGCGTCATATACATACTAATACTAGATACGCCAGAAATCACAACTAAGATAGGCGGAATTAAAAGCAAAGGTAAAATCATAGACCTTTTTACTTTCATAAATTCTATTTTTAACAATTCAATAATTGACATACGATTGCCCCCTTTTATTCATAATGCTTTATTTTGCAAAGATACCAGCCAATCATAAAGAATATGATTGTTTCAAAAACTCCCAATATTAAAATACCCGTATCAATACTTGCTGTTGAAGCTACCGCAGGTTTCATCATCAGTACAAATGGATTGACAAGGAATAGTGATATATCTGAAAGGGACATTGCCATACCGCTAAAAAAACCTGCTACTCCAACACCTAATGTAAACCATATATTTTCACATCGTGATGACACCAAAAGCATAAATGCCAATACAGGTAAAGATGATACAAAGCAATATCCTGTATATTTGACAAGTGTTAGTAACTCAAAAGTTCCGTTGGGTAAAAAGACATTTCCAATAATACACAATGCTCCATTTTGCAAGACGATACAAAAAGCAAGCAAAACAAATAATATATAAAATTTATTTTTGAAAATAGATGATGTCTTAAAAGGAAGCATATACATCTTTTTAATTGCATTTCCTTGAAACTCCATATTATATGTTAAAGTTGTTGCCACGATAATGCCGAACATATTAAGAACCATAATCATTCCATAAAGTTGTGTCAGCAAAACGTCCATATGCGGAAGCGGTAAACTCAACAAAACCTCTTTACGAACTATAAAATTTATAAAAGCGTATAATGCACCAAGAAGTCCAACAAGCGGTAAAACCACTAATATTCCAGTACGTTTACATTTTTTTAATTCTACGGTTAAACTCTTCATAATTTTAACCTCTGCTTTCTATTGGCATTGTCCTCATCAATCATAGATAAAAACATTTCTTCTAAGTTATCATTTTCAAAGCCAGCTTGATGTGCCGTCAATTTTAAATCATCAAGACTTCCCTCAAATAATAATCTTCCATGATTTAAAATACCAATATTGTCTGCTAATAATTCAATTTCTGACAGCATATGTGACGAAATTAGAACCGTACAGTCATATCTTTTTGGAAGTGTTTTAATGAGATTGCGAATTTCGTGAATACCTGCTGGATCTAAACCATTTGTTGGCTCATCTAAAATTAAAACTGGTGGTTCGCCAAGTAGAGCAGAAGCAAGACCTAAACGCTGTTTCATTCCTAAAGAATATTTTTTTGCCAAGCGGTTACCAAATTCAGATAATCCTACTAATTCTAATGCATTATCAACACTTGACGCTGGAAGTTCTAAAATTCTACGAATAATATCGAGGTTTTCTCTACCTGTTAAATTTGGATAGAATGACGGAGACTCGATAAATGAACCAACTTCTTTCAAAATACGAACACGGTCATTTGGGAAAGTCATGTTATCAATTTGAAATTCTCCATCAGTAGGTGTAGTCAAGCCCAAAAGTATTTTCATAGTCGTAGATTTCCCAGCACCATTTGGACCGAGAAAACCGTAAATACTACCTTTCTCAATGTGTAAAGATACGTGGTCTACTGCAATAAACTCTTTGTATGTTTTTGTCAAATTTTTAGTTTCAATCATGTTTTTCATAATTTTTAACTCCTTTCTCGTTACTTATAATATAAAACACCGACATTACAGCAACATTCTCTCTACCTTACATTTACCTTACAAATGCGAAAATGACTGTTCAACTTTTTTTCAGAATGTTATAATAGGATAAAGAAAAATAAAGAGAGTGTGACAAGCAAATGAAAGATACATACTTAGAATCAAAAAAAATATTGATAGTTGATGATGAAGAAAGTTTAAGAAGGATGCTCATTACCATATTAGAAGATGAAAACTTTTTTAATATTATTACCGCTGATTGTGTAAAATCAGCTTTGAAAATCTGCCAACAGGAAAAACCAGATATAGCTATATTAGATGTTATGCTTCCAGACGGAAACGGTTTTGAGCTTATGGACGCACTAAGAAGTTTCACTAATATTCCAGTAATTTTTTTGACTGCAAAAGATGATATACAAGATAAATATTCTGGTTTTGGATTAGGAGCTGACGATTATATAACAAAACCCTTTATGCCAAAAGAACTTATCTTTCGTCTAAATGCCGTATTACGCAGATGTTATAAGAAAGATAGCTCTCTTATAGAATTACATGATTGTAAAATTGATTTAGCTAATGCACAGGTTATAAAGAATGATAAAGTTTTATCTCTTACCGCAAAAGAACATGATATTTTAGAAACACTTGTACGAAATGCTAATCATATTGTAACAATAGACGCTCTTTGTGAAGCTGTATGGGGAGATAACCCATTTGGATATGGAAATTCTCTCCTTGCTCATATTCGACGTATAAGAGAAAAAATTGAACTTAACCCCTCAAAGCCAAAATCATTGATAACTGTTAAAGGATTGGGATATAAAATAAACGTGGAAAGCAGATTATAATAATGCATAGTTTTGGAAAATTTATCAGTAAACATTTCTTCATATACTTATCAGTAGTAATTCTTATAGTGCTTTTAGATTTATTAATTTTCTTCCTGACTTTTAATGGTACTGTCAACAGTGTAAGCAAGGATAATCCTGTTCAAATACTAGAAAAAGTATCTAATAACCTTACTATTCAAAATGGAGAATATAAATTAAATGATAAATGTCAAAAAGATTTAACTACAAACAATATCTGGGGAATAGTAATAGATGATAGTGGTAATGTAGTCTGGAAACACAATCTACCAAAAGAAATACCATTAAACTATTCATTACAAGATGTTGCTACCTTTTCTAAGGGGTATATCGAAGATTATCCCGTATTTACATGGAAACAAGGAAATGATTTATTAATATTAGGTTATCCAAAAAACAGCTATTCAAAATTTATGACTAACTATCTTCCCTTATCAGCAATACAGAAAACACCCTTTCTTATTTTGATTATGTTAGTATCAAATATTGCCATTCTATTTATTGTGTACTACTTATCAAAACGAAATGTGATGTTAAAAATTTCCCCTATACTCAATGGAATAGATAAACTATCACACGGTGAAACGGTTACACTTAATATAAATGGAGAATTGGAAGAAATTGGAAATCGTATCAACGAAACATCATTGCAATTAAAAAAACAAAATCAATCAAGAGCAAACTGGATAAGTGGCGTTTCACACGATATACGAACACCCCTTTCCATGATTATGGGATATGCAGATAGAATATCTTCTTCATTAAATGTTGAGGAAGATGCTAGAAAACAAGCTAATATTATCAAAATTCAAAGTGTAAAAATCAAAAATTTGGTTCAAGATTTAAACCTTGTAAGCCAATTAAATTATAATGTGCAACCACATCAAGAAAAACCAGTTCATTTATGTAAAATGATACGAGAAATTGTGGCTGAATATCTAAACAGCAATATAAATAATAAGTTTGAATTTGAATTGAATTTAAACCATAATACAGAACAAATCACTATTATAGGCGATGAAAGATTGCTATGTCGAGCAATACAAAATATTATTTCTAACAGTATTAATCATAATGAAAACGGCTGTATAATTTCAGTTAGATTAGAAATAAAAAGAAATAATTTAGAATTAGTAATCAGCGATAATGGAAAAGGCATTTCCGAAAAAGAACTACAAAAAATACAATCGACACCTCATTATTTTCAAAGTACAGATAATAGGTTAGATTTACGACATGGTCTAGGACTTCTTCTTGTGAAAGAAATCATTTCTATTCATAAAGGAACAGTTTCCATTTCAAGTGCATTAAATAAAGGCTTTTCTACAACTATTTCCTTACCTATAAATAATCAATGACAAAACCGTAGCTTGTATATCACATAAGAGTGTTATATTACAGGCTACGGTCTTTTATATCATTTATCCAACAATCCTCCAGTTACTATTCTTATGTAGCATAAGCTCATACTGCGATACTTGCGTCGCCTTTGTCTGATTATCAAGGAATTTCGGTTCTATAATATATAGCGTTGATAGTAACAAAAATGCTTTCAAAGTCGTAAGACTAAGAGGCTTGATGTTACTGTCAGCGCTATTATTCTTTATATGGAAAATATGTCAATAAATTGAAAAACATGTCAATAAATTGAAAAACATGTCAATTCCGTTGTATAATAAAGTCGACAAAAACCAAATAACAAAGGAGAATTGACATGTCATCTACAAGTATTATAGCAAAAATAACTGAAATTTACGATAGAAACATAGAATTTGATATTAAGAGTACTATTAAGGAAAAAAGATTCACATAAAGAAAAAAGACAACATCAAGGATACTATATGTATCCTTGATGCTGTCGCATAAATTTCGGATTTTATTCATTAACGCTAGTTGACAAAGAACCTTTTTTTATCTTCTTGTAGTACAAAAACAGATACAAAAAAAGCCAGTATCTTTAGATACTGGCTTACAACTTTTTAATTATTTGCTTAATTTCTTTTCATAGATTGAATATACTGGTAGTCCTAGTAACATTATTGCAATTGATCCACAAGCTAGTAGTGGAGCGTTGAATAACTGGCTACCAAGAACGAATAATCCACTTGCTATAGCTACTAGTGGAATAATTGGATATAGTGGCACTTTGTAGCTTCTTACTAGGTTTGGCTGAGTCTTTCTTAGCTTGATAACAGCTAGGAATGAAAGAACGATGAATATCCAAACCGAGAACAATGCAAGGTCAGTTAGTAGGTTGAACTGTCCAGAAAGTGCATATACAGCAGCTATTAGAGATAGAACTAGTAGAGCAAATGCTGGTGACTGGTTCTTGTTAAGGCTACTGATCTTTTCAGATAGTGGTAGGTGCTTAGACTGAGCTAGAGCATATAAGACTCTTGATCCTGTGAATAGGTAAGCATTTGTTGCACCGAACACTGATACCATCATACCTATACCTATTACCTTGGCACCTGCTGGTCCAAGAATTCTTGTAGCAACTAGGCTGGCTGGTGATACTGAGTTAGCAAGTTCGCTAGCTGGTGCTACCCATAGATAAGATACGTTGATTATTAGGTAAACAGCTGCAACAACAGATATACCACCAACGATTGCTTTTGGTAGGTCCTTACCTGGGTTTTTCATTTCACCTGCAAGTGCAGTAACATTCATCCATCCGTCAAATGCGAAGAATATAGCAAGTAGTATCTGACCGAATGCAGATGCTACATTTACTCCTTCACCTGTCATTGGAGTGATTACTGTGTTGTTGCCCTCACCTAGTACAAATCCTAAGATTATAAGACCAACTAGAACCGCAAGCTTACAGATAGTAGATATGTTCTGGATTATTGATCCAGACTTGCTGCCAACTGAGTTTAGGAATGCAACTAATAATATAAGAACGATTGCCAATGGAACTTTAAGTGCTGCCATTCCTGATAAAACAGCGAACTGTTCTGAGAATATAACTGCAAGAGCTGCAATCATACCTGGATAGAATAATAGTGCCTGTACCCAACCTGATAAGAACCCTATTTTCTTACCATATACTTCCTCGATGTACATCATCATACCACCTGTTTTTGGTATAACTACTGCTAGTTCTGCAACCGTAAGTCCTGCTGCTATTGTGATTAGTGCTGCCACTACCCAACCCAACATACCAAGACCAGGTGCTCCACCTGTTGCAGTATAAATTGCTTGAGGCTTAAAAAATACGCCAGCACCTATAACTCCACCAATTAGAGTAGATAGGGCAGCGCCTAAGCCAAGATTTTTTTGTAACTGGTTATTTTCCACTACAAATACCTCTCTTTACTATTTTTACTAAATTATAACTTAATTTTTTAAAAAAAACAAGGCAAAAAACCTAAAAAATACAAAGTACATAAAGTTTTTTATATGTATTTTATATGAATATGACAGTTTAAATTTAAAAACATAAAAAGATGATAAAAATTACACAATAATTAGGAAAAGATCTATAGTTATTATCTATTAGAGGCTTTTAAGGCTTTCGATTGTTAAAAAATAGATGTATAAAAATTTTGAAAAATCACTACTGTATAAAAAGGAATATTGAGTATGAGTGTAGAATAAATTAATAATTGACTTGTGAGGCCAAAATTTTATCTATTGAAAACGAAATTTTGCTCTTAATATAATATAAAGTATTTTTATAAAAATGCCTTATATTATTAATATCTGAAAAGTCAAAAATAAACAAAAGGTAGGTGCTCTTATGAAAGTCTATAATAGTGAAAAAATCAGAAATATTGCAGTTTTGGGTCATAGTGGTTGTGGTAAGACTAATCTGCTTGAAACAATTGCTCATGCAGCAAATGTAAATAAGATTCCCAAGCTAAGCAACAATGTCCAGATGACTTATAGCATGAGTCTTATGCCGGTTGAATATGAAGGATTCAAGTTTAACTTCCTAGATACTCCTGGCTATACTGACTTTACTGGTGATGTTGTATCTGCTCTTGCAGCTAGTGACGCAGCTATAATAGTAATCGATGCTACAGATCCTATGCAGGTAGGTACTGAGAAGGCTCTAGAGCTTACAGAAGGTATACCTAAGATTATGTTTATTAACAAGATTGACAATGAAAAGGCTAGATACAAGGACGTAATAGCTATGTTAGACGAAAAGTTTGAGAACAAGATAGTTCCTATGATTTCTCCAGAATTTTCAGATGGAAAGTTTGTTAAACTACATAACCTATTTGAAGACTATGAAGGACTAGAAGGTGAGTTTGTAGACCAGGCTAAAAAGTCATATGATGCCTTGATGGAATTGGTTGCAGAGACAGATGACGACTATTTAGAAAAATTCTTTGAGGGACAAGAGCTTACTCGCGATGAAATAAGAAAGGGAATAACTATAGGAGTTAAGAGGGGAGATATAGTACCGGTAATATCAGGCTCTACTATAAATAATGTAGGTACAGCAGAGATATTGGCTTCTCTTGAAAGTTATATAGACCCATCATTTGTTGATGAAGACGCTAAGTTTAAGGGAACGGTATTTAAGACTTTCATAGATCCATTTATTGGTAAAATTTCATATATAAAGGTTACGGCAGGTCAGATAAAGAAGGATACAGAGGTTTATTTTGAGGATGGTTCAAAAGAAAAGATAGCCAATATATATACTATAAGAGGTGGAGAACTGATAGAACTAGACAAGGCCTATGCTGGAGACATAATAGTTGTGACTAAGGTATCAAAACTGTCTACAGGCAAACTTATATCTACAGACAAGAATGCCCAGTCTGATATAGAGATAGTATTCCCTAAGCCACAGATTTACTATGCTATATCACCTAAGAACAAGAATGATGAAGACAAGATGGCTACTGTTATAACAAGACTAGTTGGTGAAGACCCAACTCTTGAATACTATAGAAATAATGAAACACATCAGGCTCTAATAGGTGGCCAGGGAGACCTTCACCTAAAGACACTAGTAAATAAGATGAAGGACAAGTTTGGCCTAGAGGTTGAACTATCAGATCTAAAAGTTCCTTATAGGGAGACTATAAAGGCTAGTTCAGATGTAGAAGGAAAGCATAAGAAGCAGTCTGGTGGTCATGGTCAGTATGGTCATGTAAAGATTAGGTTCTCAAGGTCAGATGAAGAATTTGAATTTACTGAAGAACTGTTCGGTGGATCAGTGCCAAAGTCATATGTACCGGCAGTAGAAAAGGGTCTAAGAGATTCAATGCTAAAGGGTGTATTAGCTGGATATCCTGTGACAAATATAAAGGCTGTATTATATGATGGCTCTTACCACGATGTTGACTCTTCAGAGATGGCCTTTAAGATGGCTGCATCTATAGCCTTTAAAAAGGGTATGGAAGAGGCAAAACCTATCCTTCTTGAGCCAGTTATGAAACTTACTATAACTATACCAGAAGAATATATGGGAGATGTTATGGGAGATATGAACAAGAGAAGAGGTAAGATCCTTGGCATGGAATCAAATGGCAAGGGCAAGCAGGTGCTAGAAGCCTTAGCTCCACAGGGAGAGACATTCAAGTATGCTATAGACCTTAAGTCAATGACTCAGGGACGTGGATATTTTGAGATGGAGTTTGATTCATATGCAGAAGTTACTTCTTCAGCAGCAGAAAAGATAGTTGCTGGAGCAAGGAAATACCAGTAGTTCACAACCTACCTTTTTATTATCCGTTGCGAGGGGACTTTTCTCCTCGCAACATTTTTATTTATTATATTTGGATTATTGCAAGTTCACATGTGGTATAATAGAAGCTAGAATTTAATTTTTACTTTAAGGTAAATTTAAGGGGGTATTGTTAAAATTTATGGCAAAGATTAGAACTAAGTATGTATGTCAGAACTGTGGCTATGAAAATCCAAAGTGGCTAGGTAAATGTCCAGAGTGTTTGCAGTGGAATACCTTTGTGGAAGAGACAGAGGTAAAGGAGACACCAAAGGAAAAAGCTATCAAGGAAAGAGCCTTGAGGGCATCTATAAAAACTGACACAAAGCCTGTTAAAATCAACTCAATACAGAGCCATAGAGAAGAGAGATTTTCTACAATGATACCTGAACTAGATAGGGTACTGGGTGGCGGAATCATACCGGCTTCATTGATCTTAGTAGGTGGAGATCCTGGTATAGGAAAGTCAACTCTACTTCTTCAAGTGTCCAACAACATAGCTAGATCTGGCAAAAAGCTCTTGTATGTATCTGGTGAAGAAAGTGAAAACCAGATAAAGATGAGGGCCAAAAGACTAGGTGTTGATTCAGATAATCTCTATATATACACAGAAAATAATCTTGCAGCTATAGAGTCTCAAATAGATGATATCAAGCCCGATGCAATTGTAGTGGACTCTATACAGACCATGATATCTCCAGAAATAAATGCAGCTCCTGGAACTGTAAGCCAGATAAAAGAAGGTACTTCAAAGTTTATGAATATATCCAAGTCAAAGGGTATCTCTACTTTTATAGTGGGCCATGTAACAAAGGAAGGATCCCTAGCCGGTCCCAAACTTCTTGAACACATGGTGGATACCGTCTTGTATTTTGAGGGTGAAAGATATAATACCTATAGGCTTCTTAGGGCAGTTAAAAATAGGTTTGGTTCAACAAATGAACTTGGTGTATTTGAGATGAAGGCAAATGGACTTGAAGAGTTGGAAAATCCATCCAAGGTACTAATATCTGAAAAGCCAAGTGATGCATCTGGTTCTGTAATAGTATCAACTGTTGAAGGTACAAGGTCTATGTTACTTGAACTCCAGGCCCTTGTTGCGACAACCAATTTCGGTTATCCAAGGAGGACGACAACCGGTGTAGACAACAATAGGGTAGCCCTTATCTTGGCAGTGCTTGAAAAAGTTGTCGGTCTTCAAATTCAAAACCAGGATGTATTTGTAAATATTATAGGTGGTCTAAAGATAAATGATCCATCTATGGACCTAGGAATCGCATTGGCAGTAGCTTCTAGTTTCAAGAACATACCTATAGATGCAAGTGTGGTTGTCACAGGGGAAATAGGTCTTACTGGAGAGGTCAGAACAGTGAGTTTCATTGAAAAAAGAATAATAGAATGTGAAAAATTAGGTTTCAAAAAGATGATTATACCTAGAGGAAACTACTTAAATGAATTCAAAAAAGAATATAGTCTAGAGATTGTTCCGGTGTCTAATTTAAGACAGGCCATGTATGCCTTGATGGGCAACTAGTTGGATAAGTTATTGGGCTTGGAAAAATCAGTTTTTTCTAAAGTTTGATCATAAAATATTTATAGGCTAAGCTAAAAACAAGCTTTTTGGTCTATATTATAGTCAAGGTTTTATAATTAAAACAATATTTTAATAGGAGGTGAAATAATGTTAGCAAAACTAAGAAGGTTTGTATTTGCTCTAGTAGGGTTTGCACTTACGACTACGATTTACCTATCGCTAACACCAGAGATGTCCTTTATAAAAGACCTACATACCAAGTATGGTTATTGGGGCGGTATAGCATTAGGAATTGTAGTTGGAGTAATATTCTTTTTATTGGAGCCGATTGCTAGCAAGCAATTAAAAAAGATAAGTAAGAAATTCGACAAGGAGTTGTCAGTATATTCTCAGGTAGATATTATACTTGGGTCGGTGGGATTATTATTGGGATTCTTTATTGCTTTCTTTGTCAGTAAATTATTGGAAAACTTGTATATAGTTGGACCGGTACTATCTATTATATCATACATTATATTTGGACTTATAGGAATCAGGATAGGCGTAAGAAGCAAGAACGAGTTGGCTAATTTATTTAAACTAAGACAGCAGGGTGAGAAGAAAGAATCTGAAAAACACAAAAAGTTGAAGAGAAATATTCCACCTAAGGTATTGGATACATCTGTAATAATAGATGGTAGAATAGCCGATATCTGCAAGACAGGTTTTATAGAGGGTAAGCTTGTTATACCTCAGTTTGTCCTTGATGAGCTAAGACACATAGCAGATTCAGCCGATGACCTTAAGAGGGTCAGGGGTAGAAGGGGTCTTGATATACTAAACGAGATCCAAGAAGATGGTTCAATAGAAGTAGAGGTAACCAACCAAGACTTTGATGATATAGCAGAGGTTGACATCAAGCTTTTAAGATTGGCATCAGTCCTAAAGGGCAAGGTAGTTACAAATGACTTCAACTTAAATAAGGTAGCCCAGGTTCAGGGTGTTGAGGTCTTGAATATAAACGAACTTGCTAATGCGGTCAAGCCAATAGCTATACCTGGTGAAGAGATGTTGATTACAATAGTTAAAGAAGGCAAGGAAAACCAACAGGGTGTTGCCTACCTTGACGATGGTACTATGATAGTAGTAGAGAATGGTAAGAAGTTTATCAATGAAACTAGGACAGTAGTAGTAACTTCAATACTTCAGACTCCAGCAGGTAGGATGATATTCGCCAAGGTCAAGTAGTACTATGAATTAAGACAATCATAAGACATTCAAGTGATAAATTATAAGATATCAAAGAGATATCCTTTAGGAGTGTTCAGTTAGGGATTGAAGAAAACAAAGTTTAACTGATGACCTTTAAGCGGTAAGAAAAAGAAATAACGACCATATAAGAGTAAAGATGTTCTTGTATGGTCGTTTTGATCTTAGCAAGAAGAATAGCAATGGACTGGGGCTCTATATAGTTAGTAGTCTTCTTAAAAACTACAAGATTAAGTATAGAATAGACCAGGGTGATTTAAGTTTTAAATTTGAAATAGAGTTAAATAGATAAGGAGAAAAAATGTTTATATTAGAATTATACCAAGATGGAATGAGCACAGAGCTAGGACTATTTGACACCATAGAAGAAGGAAGAAAATTTGTATCTCAACTTAAAGGATACATATTTGAAGAGATAGACGGATTTGAATACGAAACTATAAAGCTAGATTCAATCTCAGACTACATGGAACTAGAAATAAATGGCAACATAGTACCACTAACTAAGTTTATGTTTACAGGAGATGGCGATGTAGAAGTATATTGGAAAGAAATTCCAAACCTATCTAAAAAAGGAAAAGGAATCGTAGAAGGTGCAACTAGAGTGGATGCCTACACAGTAGCGAATTCAGATTTAAGAGAATATATAAAAGCGAGAGAAAATAATTATTTAGAAGTAAAGAAAAATCTAGAAAAGAAAGGCTATCAAGTAGAAAGAGCCTACTTAGGTTCAGAAGACGGAGAAGCAATCTTATTTAGAAAAAAAGATTCAGAAGATTGGCACTTATTAACCCATATGGATCCAGAATTCACAGAAGAATTTGATTTAGATGAATGTTTAGGAATGGTAGAAGAAGATAATTAAATCCCTAGTTTACAGCCCCTTTAGGGGGCTTTTTTAATAGGAAAATCTTAAAAGTAGAACACTATTGATTAATCGTGATTAAAAAAGTATTTGACATTTTATTAAATATATTATATTATAATGTCATACCAAATAGAGGCAATTATAAAGGGATAGTAACTTGCAAAAGTTTACCAGAGAGGGACTGGGATATAAGGGTGTTTATGATACTTTTTATCCATGGTGTGAGGTCCTAGATTTGAGCTTGTGAACCAGCCTTTTAGCTTGGAGAGGTAACAATCTCCACGGTTTGAACCGTTATATTCTATCGAGGGAGTCAGGACAACCTGGCTAATAAGAGTGGTACCGCGGAAACTAACAGCCTTTCGTCTCTTTTTTAAGGAGATGAAGGGCTTTTTTATGTTCTTCAAGGCTGTTGCTGATAATTTTATTAAAATTTAGGAGGACGCTAATATGGCAAAGAAAGAAAATCAATTTGTTGAAGAAATCACTCCAATGGAAGATGATTTTGCCCAGTGGTATACAGATGTAATCACTAAGACTGACCTAGTAGACTATGCACCTATAAAAGGATTTATGGTAATCAAGCCTTACGGTTTTGCACTTTGGGAAAAGATTAGGGACTATGCAGATGGACTATTCAAGCAGACAGGACACAAGAATGTATACTTCCCACTATTGATACCAGAAAGTCTATTAAATAAAGAAGCTGAACACGTTGAAGGTTTTGCTCCAGAAGTTGCTTGGGTAACTCAGGGTGGTAATAAGGTTCTAGAAGAAAGACTAGCAGTAAGGCCTACTTCAGAAACTATAATATGTACTATGTACGCAAAATGGTTAAACTCATATAGACAGTTACCATTCCTATACAACCAGTGGAACTCAGTTGTAAGATGGGAAAAGTCAACTAGACCATTCCTTAGAACATCTGAATTCTTATGGCAGGAAGGTCATACTCTACATGAGACAGAACAGGAAGCTATAGATGAAACATTACAGCAGTTAGCAGCTTACAAGTCTGTTGCAGAAGATCTAATGGCTATACCAGTAATAGACGGTAGAAAGTCTGAAAGTGAAAAGTTTGCAGGAGCATCTGCTACATATACAATAGAGGCTATGATGCATGATGGTAAGGCTCTTCAGTCTGGTACATCACACTTCCTAGGCCAACACTTTACAAAGGCGTTTGATATTACTTTCTCAGATAGAGAAGGAAAACTAGCAAACCCATACCATACTTCATGGGGAATATCAACTAGACTAATAGGTGGGCTAATCATGGTACACTCAGATAACAGGGGTCTAGTTCTTCCTCCAAAGATGGCACCAACTCAGGTAATCATAATACCTATAGCTGCCAACAAGGGTGGAGTAATGGAAGTAGTAGATAAGGTTGCAGCTGACTTAAAGGCCAAGGGAATATCTGTAGAAGTTGATGACAGAGACAACTACAGCCCAGGTTACAAGTTCAACGATGCTGAAATGAAGGGTATACCAGTAAGACTTGAAATTGGTCCAAAGGATATAGAAAAGAACCAGGCCCTGGCCTTTAGAAGAGATGAGCTTACTAAGTCTGAAATGTCACTTGACACAGTTGTTGATGATGTGGCAGCTTTACTAGATGAAATCCAGAAGAATATGCTTGAAAAGGCTAGAAAGTATAGGGACGAAAGAACTTATGTAGCCCACAACATGGATGAATTTGTAGACATCATAGAAAATAAGAAGGGCTTTGCTAAGGTAATGTGGAAGAACGATGCAGAAAACGAAGCAAAGATTAAGGAATTAACAGGAGCTACAATTAGAGTTATACCTTTTGCCCAGGAAGACCTAGGAGACAAGTGTTTCTACACAGGTGAAAAGGCAGATAATATGGTAATATTTGCAAAGGCATACTAAGATATAGCCTATATAAAAATTAATAATAGTGTTGAAAATGGTCACTCTTTAGGGGGTGGCCATTTTTGAGCATGATTAAGTTACAACTTAATTTTTAATGTCTTAATATAGTAGTTTCAATTTGTTTAGGATAAGTTTTTATATATTCACATATGTATTATTTAATATTGTTAACTGATAAAAGTTCTTATAAAATAATAATTGTACAGTATGAGCTGTGGCCTATTATGTCACAGTATATAATCTATCTTGTAAGTAGTCTTAGGCTCTTGACTTACATATAAATAAATTTTAGGAGGAAGTAAATTGATAGAGAAGAGTTTATTCGAATTTTGTGGTAAAACCAAAAAATATATCGTACAAGCAGTTCTTATAAATTGCATAAAATTGATGGCAAATATAGCCTTTTCAATTGCTTTTGCATCGCTTATGGCATACTTCATAACAGGAGATCTTATATATGATTTTAGATTAGTCAGTCTTGTGATTCTAGTATCGCTTTTATTTAGACAGCTATGTACTAGACTTGCTGCAAGAAAGAACCATATGGTAGTCCATGAGGTCAAGCATAGTCTAAGAAGGGCCATATATGAGAAGGTCTTGTCAATGGGTACACTATACCAGGAGAAGTTGACTACCCAAGAGATAGTCCATCTTGGAGTTGAAGGTGTAGAACAGTTGGAGAGTTATTTTGGTTTGTACCTAACACAGTTTTACTATAGTTTTGTATCTACATTTATATTATTCTTGGTAATGCTACCTATAAATATAAAAGTAGCCTTGGTGATGTTGGTACTTTCCCCTATGATACCACTCTTTTTACTTTTGATCTTGAAAATAGTAAAGAATGTACAGAAGAGGTATTGGTCGAAGTATGCGGATGTAGGTAACCTATTCCTTGATAGTCTACAGGGGCTTACTACCTTAAAGGTATTTAAGGCAGATGAGCATAGGGCAAGTGAGTTGGATGAAATGGCTGAAGGCTTTAGAAAACAGACCATGAAGGTGTTATCAATGCAGTTGAATTCCATAATGTTTATAGACTGGATGGCCTATGGTGGAGCAGCAGCAGGGATTATTGTTGCGCTTAATGAGTATGCGGCAGGCAATATGGGAGTCTATGAAGTTACCCTAATAATGCTTCTAATAGCTGATTTTTTTGTTCCTATGAGACTTTTGACATCATATTTCCATATAGCCATGACAGGGGTTACTGCAAGTGAAAATATGTTGGATTTCTTGAACTCACCAAGCGATATTGTATATGGCCATGATGAGTACGAGGAAAATACTCCTATAAGGGTTAAAAATATGACCTATGCCTATGGTGATGGGACAATAGCCCTAAGAGATATAGACATGGTATTTGAACCAGGCAAGATGACAGCCCTTGTTGGTCCGTCTGGATGTGGTAAGTCTACATTAGCATCTGTAATTGCAGGTGAGTACCTACAGCCACAAAAAGCCGTTTATTATGGCAATAGTGAGGCCTATAGCCTAGCCAAGGGTCAAATAAACAAGAACATAATAAGGATAACACATGATGGACATGTATTTGCAGGAACTGTCAGATCGAACCTTCTTTTGGGAGATGAAAATGTGACAGAAGAGAGGATGATAGAGGTCCTAGAACAGGTGAGTTTATGGGATATATTCTCAAAGATGGATGGCCTAGATACACAAGTTCTATCACAAGGTAAGAACCTATCAGGAGGTCAGGCCCAGAGATTATCTCTTGCTCGTGCTCTACTATATGATGCTCAGGTATACATATTTGATGAAGCGACATCAAGTATAGATATAGAATCTGAGAATATAATTATTGACATAATAGAAAAAATATCTGCCTTTAAGACGGTAATTTATATTTCACATAGGCTACAGTCTGTTGTAAATTCAGACAAGATTTATGTTATGGAAGACGGAAGATTGGTTGAAGAAGGCAACCATAAGGAGCTTATGGAAAATAAGGGCCTATATGAACACCTATTTAGCCAACAGGAAGAATTGGAAAGGTATAGGAACCATAAGCTATCAAATAGAGGAGGTGTTTCTAATGAATAATAAAAATACGAATTCAGCAGATACAAGAAGGGGCACCCTAAGGATGATGCTAGAGATGGTTGGCCTAGTAGCCCCCTTAAAATTCCAGATGATGGGAGCAATCCTGCTTGGGGTTGTAGGTTTCTTACTGTCCTTTGGCTTGGGTATATTTGGTGGATATGCAGTAGTTAGCCTACTTCCTATACCAGTTGAAGGACTTGAGAATATACCATTTGGGGGACATGATTTTGCATGGTATATAAGGGCTCTTATAGTATGTGCAGTTCTAAGAGGGGTTCTTCACTATTTGGAGCAGTTCTTGAACCACTATATAGCTTTTAGGATATTAGCAGAGATAAGACATAAGGTATTTTCAGCCATGAGAAGACTTGCTCCCGCCAAGCTAGAGGGGGAAAATCAGGGTAAGTTGATATCTATAATAATGGGTGATATAGAGTTGTTGGAAGTATTCTATGCCCATACCATATCTCCAATACTTATAGCTACTCTTACACTAGTGTGCCTATTTGTATTCTTTGTAAATATAAATATATATGTTGCCCTACTTGCCTTGGCTTCAGAACTTGTAGTCGGTCTTGTAGTGCCGATTATAGCATCTGAGAAGAGTAAGACAGTTGGTGTAAAGATAAGAAGAGAACTAGGTCTACTAAATGGCAAGTTCCTAGACCAGTTAAGGGGCATCAGAGAAGTAATCCAGTATGACAAGGGTAATGTAGCTATAGACCAGCTGGCCGATACTACAGAGCAGATACTAAAGAACCAGGAAGACCTAAGGATGCAGGTAGCTGGTCTGCAATCTAACACAGATACTATAATAATAGTATTCTCAGTCCTTCAGGCTATACTTTGTATGAGTTTGGTATCAAAGGGTATGCTAAGACCAAGTGAAGCCTTTATAGCAGTTTTGACTCAGATATCTACTTTTGCACCCTTTATAGCCCTAGCAAACCTAGGTGTTACACTTACACAGACCTTTGCTTGTGGAGATAGGGTTCTTAGCCTGATAGAAGAAGAGCCTATAGTTGAAAGGCTAGTAGACGGAAAAGACGTAGAAATGAAGAACTTGAGTGCAGAGAATATAGGATTTAAGTATGAAGATGTCGATGTCCTAAAGGATGTTAACTTTGATCTTGAACTAGGGGAGACAGTTGGCATCATGGGCAAGAGTGGAAGTGGTAAGTCTACAATCCTAAAGTTGATAATGAGGTTTTGGGATCCACAAAAGGGATCGATATCTATTAATGGAGTCAATATAAAGGATATAAATACAGATTCTTTATATGAAAATATAGACTATATGACCCAGTCCACAATCCTATTTGCAGGAGACATAAGGGATAATTTGAGGGTTGCCAAGCTAGATGCAACAGATGAAGAAATATATGATGCCCTTAAGAAGGCCTCTATCTATGACCATGTTGCCAAGTTGGAGCATGGGCTTGATACTAGGGTATCAGACCTAGGTGACAATTTCTCAGGTGGAGAAAGGCAGAGGATTGGCCTAGCTAGGTGTTTTCTGACTGACTCTAAGTTATTGTTACTTGACGAGCCAACATCAAATCTCGATTCCCACAATGAGGCTGTAATACTAAAGTCTATGATGGATGGAATGAAGGAAAAGACCATAGTCTTGGTATCTCATAGGGAGTCTACACTTGGAGTTTGTGATAGGGTATACTCTTGCAAAAATGGGGAATTAAAACCTTTAATTTAACAAGTTAGTTGATTATTATTGGATAGATAAAATTGATTATTGTTGAATACATAAAAATTTAAAATGACAAAAATAGCCAGCTCAAAAATAATAGAGTTGGCTATTTTTGTGGTTTGCTATGATCTATTTTATTAGATGACGAGTTCTATATCTTAATATGGTGGGGATGTCCCTTAGGCGGACCATCCTGCCCCGAGTCATCTCGATTAGACGACTTTCTAAATGATGAACTGCTTTTTCTGAATTTAGCAGGAGAAAGACCTATATGTTTTGAGAACACAGTAGAAAAATAAGTAGGATTTCTAAAACCACACTTATTGCTGATTGCTACGACTGATAGGTCTGTATTGATCAACAACTCTCTTGCATAGTTGAGCTTTCTATTTGTTACATAAATACTGAAGGTCTGACCCATTTTTTGCTTGAATATATGTGAAAGATAGCTCTTATTTACGAACATCTCTTTGGCAGTTTCTTCCAGTGTGATTGAATTGTTTAGGTTGTTTTCTATGTACTCCAAAACATCCTTCAAAAATGAATTTATGACTATTATATTTTCTTTTAACATAACATTGTAGTAGTCATTTAAAATGTGTATAGCAGTATCCCTAAAATTACTCTTACTTATATGTTTATGCATCAGAAGAGTACACTGAAAATAGCACTTAAGTAAGGATTTTTCGTATTTGAACAGAACATAGTAGTATATTGCTGAATTTAAGCTATTCAAAAAAACCCTGTATGCGACCAGGTTGTTACTGTCTACCCAATCAAAAGTTATAACATCAAACTCTTTTGTTGCATAGTCTAGGTTGCCCCTTACCAAATACTCACAAAGCATCCTATAGTCTACATTCATATCAAAAGAATCCAATTGATCTAGCTGTTTGTCCATTTTTTGTTCACCCCCCTTTTACAATACATACCACTGATTGATTATCTATACATAATAATTATCACTTTGTATTGCATGATATTATTATATCATAATAAAAACAAAATATAATGGAAATTTTAATAAAGAAACAAAAATTATATATTAATAAAGTATGATAATATAAACTGGTAAGATAATACAAAAAATATTAGGAGGATTAAATATGAAAGTAGCTGTGATATATAGTTCAATGACTGGTAATACTGAAAAATTGGCAAGGGGTATATTTGATAAAATACAAGGTCACGAAAAGGACCTATTTAACCTAAAGGACAAGCCAGATATTTCCGGGTATGACATAGTAGCATGCGGATTTTGGGTAGATAGGTCCACTGCCAACAAGGAGATGGGTGAATTTATATCAGGTATTAGGGACAAGAAGGTATTTTTATTTGGTACTATGGGTCACCTTCCAGATTCAGACCATGGAGAAAAATCTATGGCAAATGTAGTAGGTCTTGTTGATGATTCTTGTAAGATAATAGGTTATTTTATGGCTTGCGGTAAGATAAATATGAGGGTATTAGAGGGAATCAAGCATATGAAGGCTGAAACTATAGGTGAAAAAGCATTTAAGGCTCATATGCTAGATGAAAAGAACTTAATAGTTTATAAGATACTAGGTGACCATGTAAATGATGCTGATATAGACTATTGTTCAGCTAGACTAAATGAGAGAATATATATAGAAGAGTGTTTAGCCAAGTTATAAATCCAAGCTCGACTATATACTAGTTAAATAATAGACCTCCCCGAAGTTAAGGCTGAGTGTTAACGTTGGGGAGGTCTATTTTTATTTTGTGATTTTTAATTCTATTATTTTGTTTTATATTTTTGGCTAATAAACTCCATGTATGCTACTTGCCTCTAATACAGATATAAGTTTTATCAACTTATATTTCTTCTAACAGGCAAACGCACTGAGATGATATACCTAGTTTTTCACCTGTAAAGCCTAGTTTTTCTTCTGTAGTAGCTTTGACATTTATCCTTGACTTGTCAGTTTTAAGGACTCTTGCAAGGTTGTCTATCATTGATTCTAGGTGGGGAGCCATTTTTGGAGCCTGGGCTATAATCGTCGAGTCTATATTTCCTACCTTGTAGCCCATTTCTGTCATTTTGTCGTGGGCATAGGAAAGTAGATTTAGGCTATCTGCACCCTTGTATTTTGGGTCGGTATCTGGGAAGTGTCTCCCAAGATCTCCTATTGCAAGAGCTCCAAATATTGCATCTATTATAGCGTGTGTTAAAACATCTGCATCAGAATGTCCCAGTAGACCTGTTTCATGGTCTATTTTTACACCTCCTATAATCAGGTCCCTGTCATTTACCAGCCTATGAACGTCATATCCAATTCCTATTCTCATTAGTTACCTCCTCTTATAATTACTTATATTTTTGGGCTATGTAGTCTGCATAGCCTATGTCTTCTGGTGTTGTAATCTTTATATTGTCGTAGTTACCCTTTATGATTTTGACTGGGTGGCAGTAGGCCTCTACAATACTTGCATCATCGGTTACTGATAGCTTGTTTGTGTAGGCATTTTCATAGGCCCTAAGTAGTAGGTCAAAGTCAAATGTCTGGGGTGTTTGGGCACACCATAAGTACTTTCTATCAGGCGTATCTACTATATTGAGGTCCTTATCTGCTAGCTTTATAGTATCTTTTGCTGGGACTGCTAGACAGGTTGCCTTGTGGACTAGGGTCTCTTTTATACAAGTATCTATAGTAGACTCAGATACAAAAGGCCTAGCTCCATCATGGACCAAGAC
>OGTS01000227.1_pt1 | contig 21166 bp, 14 predicted proteins | sample 1574681 | NCBI WGS metagenome assembly OGTS01 (sample SAMN03295829, study PRJEB24534) | human gut metagenome | isolation source: fecal sample 4 from infant 4 | host: Homo sapiens | place: USA: Pittsburgh, PA | collected 2014-07 | reverse complement strand
TAAAATCCTGCGGTGGTTAAACACCGTACCGGTTCGATTCCGGTCTTCGGCACCATATATACAAAACATAATATCGCGGGGTGGAGCAGTTGGTAGCTCGTCGGGCTCATAACCCGAAGGTCGTAGGTTCAAGTCCTGCCTCCGCAACCATTTTTATATTGCCATGCCGAAGTGGCGGAACTGGCAGACGCACAGGACTTAAAATCCTGCGGTGGTTAAACACCGTACCGGTTCGATTCCGGTCTTCGGCACCAAGACTTAAGTAATTTTACTTAAGTCTTTTTTGTTATTTAGATTATATTATAAAATTTAATATTTATTTTGCAAGGAGTAGGAAATGAATAATTTTATATTATCTATAAATGTTGTGGCTCCATTATTTTTAACAATAATGTTTGGGTACGTTATTAGAAGAATAAATCTTGTTGATGAATATACACTAAAGAAAATGAATAATTTGATATTTAAAACATTTCTACCTATGTTACTATTTTTTAATGTATATAGTACTAACATAGAGGGAGCAATAGACGTAAGACTAATGATATTTGCGCCAACTTGTATATTGCTGAGTTGTTTGGGGGCATGTGCTATAGTTCCTTTTATGGTAAAGGAAAGTAAAAAGAGAGGTGTTGTAGTACAAGCTATATTTAGAAGTAATTTTGTTTTGTTTGGCCTTCCAGTAGTACTATCACTATTTGGAGAAGATGGTGCAGGAATAACTTCTATATTAATAGCAGTTATAGTTCCCATGTTTAATTTTTTAGCAGTAATAGTTTTGGAAGTTTTTAGAGGTGGAAATTTAAATTTAAAAACTATAATTAAGGGAATAATAACTAACCCATTAATACTAGCATCTTTACTAGGTATATTAATGCTAGTATTACAAATAAAGCTACCTACAATTTTTGAAAAAACTATTTCAGATATGTCTAAAATAGCTACACCATTAGCGTTAGTAGTTTTAGGAGGATCTTTTAGAATAGAAAAGATAAATAAAAATTTAAAACCATTAATTATTGGAGTGATAGGCAAATTAATAATTGTACCGCTTATATTTATTCCTATTGCTATATATTTAGGATTTAGAGGTATAGAACTTGCAAGTGTTATGGTAATGCTTTCAGCACCAGTTGCAGTTTCATCATTTACAATGGCAGAACAGATGGAAGCAGATGGCGAATTAGCAGCACAACTTGTAGTATTTACATCAATGTTTTCTGTTTTGACAATATTCATTTATATCTTTGTTATGAAACAATTATGTTATATTTAACTAAGCTTCATAAACAATTAAATTATCCTTGATTTGATGCTATTCAAGTACTTCAAATTAGGGATATTTTTTTTGCAATGGTTTTGAGATCATAAAAGCATTAAAAATAAAATTAATTATGCAATGGTAAGTAATTTTATGAAAAAATATTTATATATAAAGTTCTAATAAATTAATATTAGCGACAAATTTATCATCAAAAAAGAAATAGATTGTTTCTGAATAGTTACCATTATAATGTGGATTTTTAAAATAATATTCAAATTTGAATTTGAAAAAATAAAAATAAATATTAGAGAATTTTAGACGAAGTTGTCCTACGAAAGTTAGATGGATAGTACATCTTATGACATTTATCGTAAAACTGCAGTGCTATAATCGAGTTACATTATTGGTAGAAGGGGCGAGAGAACGTGCAGTATGAATTAAATGTAAATAAGTATGAGGAAGTTAAAAGTCTTCAAAAAACAAAAGGAAAATTAAATTTAAAATTACCTATAGTTAATTTAACTTTAATATTTGTAATAGGAATTTTGCTTGGAAGAGTAAGTCTCTTATTAAATCAATCTGATAGTAAGGGCATTGCTCCTTTTGGAATAGCATATTTAATGGCTGTTTCTGTAAGGAATAGTAAGCAGAAAGATGTTAGCGCTGGGATTGGAGTGCTATTAGGGTATCTTACCGTTAATAGTTTATTAAGTGATGGAAATATGTATCTTATTTCAATAGGAGTATTAACATTAAGTTATCTCATTATTCCTGCCAGCAAAAAAATTAGAAAGGAAATTTTGGGTTTTGTTTTAATTTTATCTACTTTCTTTATATATGGTATGGCGGTAAATAAATATGAAGTTGGTGTAAATATTACATTATGTCTTATTGAGACCGTTATGATTATGCCTATATATTATGTAATTAAATACGCGGTTGATTCAATCGAAGAATTTGATTATAAATATCTATTTTCTACAGAACAATTAGTAAGTATAGGGATTTTATTTTGTTTGATAGTTTCTGGAATAGGAAATGTTACTATAATGGATTACTCTTTAAAAAATATTTTTGCATTATTATTAGTTTTGTGTGTGGCTTATTTGGGTGGAGCAGCTTATGGTGCAATGATAGGGGTGTCAATGGGAGTTATATTAGGTGTGGCATCAAATGATATGATGTGGTCCATAGGCTTTTTTAGTGTTGGAGGTCTTATTGTAGGAATTTTTAAAGATACAGGGAAAATATTTTCAATACTTGCAGGAATAATTATTTACTTTGCATTAGGTTTATATTCTAATGTTTTGAGTTTTAAATTTGGAGTAGAAGTATTAGCCAGCTGTGCTTTATTTTTATGTATTCCTAGGGCTGCATTTAAAAGTATTGAAGTTGAAATAAATCCAGATAGAAAAAGAGAATTTATAGATGAAGGAAAACTAAATAGTATAAGAGAGGAGTTTACGTTTAAACTAAGAGAATTGACAACTGTACTTGGTACGGTATCTAATTGTCTTGGAGCAGCAACAGAAAATGAAAAGCTTCTTATGAAAGGAAAGGGAAGTGCATTAGTAGAAAATTTAGCAGATAGATGTTGTTCTAAGTGTGAAAATAGACCAGCGTGTTGGGATAGAGAATTTGCGCAGACATATAATTCTTTTCAAGCACTTATACAAAGTTATGAAGAGAATACTATATGTATGCCAGCAGATTTAGAAAAGAAGTGTGTTCAAAGTTTTACACTTTTAAGAAATGTAGAAAATATAGTTGATAATAATACGGTAAATGAAACAATAAAAGAAAGGCTTGCAGAAGGTAGAAAATTATTATCCTATCATATTGATAGTATTTCAAATACATTAGATGATCTTTTGAATGATTTTAAAAAGCAGGTGATAGTAAATACAGATTTAGAGAAAAGAGTAAGGCTTGCTCTTAATAAAAAGTCAGTAAATTATAATGATATCTTTTGTTATACAGATATCAATGGAAAGATAAAAATAAAAATCAGTATGGATGATTATAAGGGAGATGAGCATTTAAATAAGAAAGTAATACCATTATTAAATAGTCTTACAAGAAAAAAATTATGTGTATGTGAAGAAGAAAGTAGACTTAATAGTGAAAATGATGAATATATTATAAGTATTCAGGAAGAAGCTACATTTTATATGGTTTCCTATAATTCTATGGTTCCTAAGAATGGAGAAAATCAGATTGGAGATAGTTATACATTTGGTAATACTAAAGATGGATGCTATATGACTATATTAAGTGATGGGATGGGATTCGGTCCTGAAGCAGGACAGGAAAGCAAAGCAACAGTTGATTTAGTGGAAAGGTTTATAGAAGCAGGCTTCGATGAAAATATAACAGTGAATACAGTAAATTCAATAATGGGAATGAGATTTGCTGAGGATGAAAAATATGCCACTCTTGATTTGAATAAAGTAGATTTATATAGTGGTGAAGCTGTTTTTGTTAAGATTGGTGCAGCGCCAACTTTTATTAAGAGAGGAAATGAAATAAAAATAATCAATTCCAAAAATTTACCTTTTGGACTAGTTGATGAAGTTGATGTTGAAGTTATAAAAGAAGAACTTCAAGCTGGAGACATCATAGTAAGTGTAAGTGATGGAATTTTAGATATAGATAAATCAAACATTGAAGAGAAAACATGGGTTGAGGATTATTTGAGTAATGCTAATTCTGATCCTAGGGAGTTATCTGAAAGAATATTAAGTAAAGCAAAAGAATTAAGTGGAGGAACAGTTAAGGATGATATGACCGTAGTGGTTTCGAAAGTTTATCTAGCAAGCTAGAATTTATATAAAAATAGAAAAACTAAGCTTAGTTTATAGTGATTTGGTAGCAATTTGAACAATAATGTTTACATTTTAATATTAAATACGTAAAATATATTATACAGTACTATGTAATAGGAAGTGTTTATTATTGTATAAAAAAGTAATGTCTTATATAAAAGACAATAATTTAATTAAATCTGGAGATAAGGTTTTGGTAGCTCTTTCTGGTGGACCTGATTCTGTATGCCTTTTGAATATTTTATATAATTTAAAAGCTGAGCTAAATATAGAAATTGGAGCTGCTCATTTGAATCATTTATTAAGAGATAAGGATGCTTTTGAAGATGAGGAATATGTAAAGACTCTATGCAAAAGTTTGGATATTCCTTGCTTTGTAAAGCGCGTTGATATAAATAAATATTCAAAGGATAAAAAGATGTCATCTGAGATGGCAGGGAGAGACGCAAGATATAATTTTTTTGATGATATTGTAAAAGATGAAGGGTATACTAAGATTGCTACTGCGCATAATGCAAATGATCAGGCTGAAACTATTCTTTTTAGGCTGATGCGTGGAAGTGGAATTGAAGGATTATGTGGAATTAAAGTAAGAAGAGATAAAATTATAAGACCCATTTTATGTTTATCAAGAAAAGAAGTTGAAGAATATATAGAAATAAATAATTTAAAACCTAGAATTGATAAAACTAATTTTGAAAAGATATATAATAGAAATAAAATACGATTAGATATGATTCCGTATATAAAGGAGAATTTTAATGAAGATATAATACAGACATTAAATAGGATGTCTGTATTATTACAGAAAGATAACGAATTTATAGAAAATTCTGCAAGAAGTTTTTATGAAAAACATTGTATAGAACAGTCAGACTATTTTATAATAAAAAAGGAAATGTTTGATAACAAAGAAGCAGTTGTTACTAGAGTTATCAGATATGCCCTCACTAACTTTTCTAAAACTCATTATGATTTTGAAATGAAACACATATATGAAATCTGCAATCTTGCAAAAAATAACTCGGGTAAAGCTATAGATTTACCGAATAAAATTTATGCTGAAAACATATATGGGGACATATACATAAAAGAGAGAATAAATATTAATAATATTGATGTAAAACAAGAAATAGTAGTGAACAAAAATGAGATAAATGGCAAGAAAATATTTTTTAATGATGAAAACATAGAATTTTCAGTATTAAAAAATGATTCAAATTTAGATTTAAATCAAAATAATTTCATAAAGTATTTTGATTTTGATAAAATAAATGATAGTATCTCATTAAGAAAGAGAAAAAATGGAGATAAGATAATTCCTTTGGGTATGAAAGGAAGTAAAAAAATAAAAGATTTATTTATTGATATGAAAGTACCTAAAGAAGAAAGAGATTGTATACCACTTTTATGTTTTGATGAAAATATTTCATGGATAGTTGGAATTAGAGTTTCTGAAGAATATAAGATTACTAATAAAACTAAAAATATATTAAGAGTAATTGTTGAAAGAAAGGAAAAATAAAATGAGGGAAGATTTAAAAGAAGTACTATTTTCAGAAGAAGTATTAAGTGAAAAGGTTAGAGAGCTTGCAGTTCAAATAAGTAAGGATTATAAAGGAAAGGAACTAGTTGTTGTTGGAATATTAAAGGGATCTGTTGTGTTTACAGCAGAACTTATAAAAAATATTGATATTTACTGTGAATTAGACTTTATGGCTGTTTCAAGCTATGGAAATTCAACAGAAACTACAGGAGTAGTTAGAATTTTAAAAGATTTAGATAATAGTATTGAAGGAAAACACATATTAATTGTTGAAGATATTGTTGATACAGGAACAACATTAAGTTATCTTCTTAAATACTTGAAGGCTAGAAAGGCTGCAAGTATAGAAATAGTAGCTTTATTAAATAAGCCAGCAAGAAGAAAAGTAGAACTTCCAGTAAAATATATAGGGTTTGAAGTTCCTGATGCCTTCATAGTTGGATATGGAATTGATTATGCTGAAAAGTATAGAAACTTACCTTGCATAGGTATATTAAAACCTGAAATATATGAAAAATAAAATATAAATTTTTATTAAATTGGTATTAAAATTGTAGTAAATTTGGAGAGGGGGGCCCTGAATGAAGAAATATTCAAGTGCGGCTGTGTGGATTGTATGTACAGTTATGTTGGTCTTAGCAGCACTTACTATGTGGCAGAATGGAAAGACTTCTAGTGATATTGCTTATAGCACATTCATTCAAAAATGGGATTCAAAAGAAATACAAAGCATTATTGTTAGAGAAGATAAAATGACTGTTGAAGGTAAAACTAGTGATGGTAAATCTTTCACTACATATGTTCCAAGTCAATTGATTAATTCATTAATAGAACAAAAACCAAATGAAGATGTTAAGGTGTCGTTTGAAGCACCTTCTAGTAATTCAACATGGATGCCAGTGGTACTGCCTTGCATATTGTTTGCAGGTGTTATCTTATTATTTATGTTTGTAATGACCCAACAGTCCCAAGGTGGCGGAGGAGGGAGAGGGGTTATGAATTTTGGTAAAAGCAAAGCCAAAATGATGACTCCGGATAGCCAAACCGTTACTTTTGCAGATGTTGCAGGGGCAGATGAAGAAAAAGCTGAACTTGAAGAGATTGTTGATTTTTTAAAGTTGCCAGCTAAATATATCCAAATGGGAGCAAGAATACCTAAAGGAATTTTATTAGTAGGTCCTCCGGGAACAGGTAAGACATTACTTGCAAAGGCAATAGCTGGTGAAGCTGGTGTACCATTTTTCAGTATATCAGGTTCGGATTTTGTTGAGATGTTTGTAGGTGTTGGGGCTTCAAGAGTTAGAAGCATGTTTGAAGAGGCTAAGAAAAATTCACCTTGTTTGATATTTATAGATGAAATTGATGCTGTAGGTAGACAAAGGGGTGCTGGACTTGGCGGTGGTCATGATGAAAGAGAACAAACTTTAAATCAACTTTTAGTTGAAATGGATGGTTTTGGAGTTAATGAAGGCATCATAATGATTGCTGCAACTAATAGACCTGATATACTTGATCCTGCATTATTAAGACCAGGAAGATTTGACAGACAAATTCTTGTTGGGGCTCCTGATGTTAAAGGAAGGGAAGAAATTCTTAAAGTTCATACAAAGAATAAACCTCTTGGTCCTGATGTAGATTTGAAAATTCTTGCAAAGAGAACTCCGGGATTCTGTGGAGCAGATCTAGAAAATTTAACAAATGAAGCTGCTTTACTTGCAGTTCGTAGAAGTAAAAAAGCAATTCTTATGGAAGAAATGGAAGAAGCTATTACAAGAGTAATTGCAGGCCCTGAAAAGAAGAGCAAAGTAATCACAGAGCATGATAAAAAGTTAACGGCCTATCATGAGGCTGGTCATGCAGTTGTTATGAAATTGTTACCTAATTGTGATCCAGTTCATGAAATAAGTATAATTCCAAGAGGAAGAGCTGGGGGATATACAATGCATCTTCCTAAAGAAGATACATCATATACTTCTAAGTTAAAATTAAAAGATGAAATGGTTGGATTACTTGGTGGAAGAGTGGCTGAAAAATTAATCATGGGAGATATAAGTACTGGTGCTAAAAATGATATTGATAGAGCTAGTAATATAGCTAAAAGCATGGTTATGGAATATGGAATGAGTGATGAAATTGGTACTATATCATATGGTTCAGGTCATGACGAAGTATTCTTAGGTAGGGATTTAGGAAAGAGTAGAGATTTTAGTGAAGAAATTGGTGCTAAAATTGATAAAGAAATAAAAAGATTTATTGATGAAGCTTATGACAAAGCTCATGAGTTGTTAAAAGAAAATTTAAATAAACTACATGCTGTAGCTCAAGCTTTGATAGAAAAAGAAAAATTAGATGCAGATGAATTTGAAGAAATATTTGCGAACAATTAATGAAAAGACTTGCTGGAATTCTAGCAAGTCTTTTCTTATAATTATAAATTAAAAAGAATTGTTTGTATGATTGAAATTTGAAAGAATGAAAAATTATAATTTATGAAATAATATAGTAAGATATATCGGTTAAAAGTGAAATAACACGAATATTTTGGCGTATTATAAATATAATATTCGAAAATTGCTTTTAAAATATATAGCGAAATGATATAATGATAATACAATTAATTATAGAACTATTATAGAAATATTCTATAATATCAGGGGGAGTAATTATATGAAAAGTGATATTCAAATAGCGCAAGAAGCAAAAATGGAACCAATTAAAAATATTGCAGAAAAACTAGGGCTTTGTGAAGATGACGTTGAGTACTATGGTAAATATAAATGTAAAATATCTTTAGATGTATATGATAAAGTAAAAGATAATAAAGATGGTAAGCTTGTTTTAGTAACAGCTATTAATCCAACACCAGCAGGTGAAGGAAAATCAACTGTTACAGTAGGTCTTGGGCAGGCTTTAAATAAAATGGGTAAGAATGCTGTAATAGCACTAAGAGAACCTTCTTTAGGGCCTGTTTTTGGTATTAAGGGAGGAGCTGCAGGTGGAGGATATGCTCAGGTTGTTCCTATGGAGGATATAAATCTTCATTTTACTGGGGATATGCATGCTATAACTTCTGCTAACAATTTATTAAGTGCAGCAATAGATAATCATATTCATCAAGGAAATGTTTTAGAAATTGATTCAAGAAGAATATTATTTAAAAGAGTAATTGATATGAATGATAGATCTTTAAGACACATAGTTGTAGGTATGGGTGGAAAAGTTAATGGATTTGTAAGAGAAGATGGTTTTACAATTACTGTTGCTTCAGAAATCATGGCTATATTATGCCTAGCAAGTGATTTAGAAGATTTAAAAGAAAGAATGGGAAATATAGTAGTTGCATATAATTTAGCTGGAGAACCGGTATATGCTAAACAATTAGAAGTACAAGGTGCTATGGCTTTATTAATGAAAGATGCAATCAAACCTAATTTAGTTCAGACTTTAGAAAATACACCAGCATTAATACATGGAGGTCCATTTGCAAATATAGCTCATGGATGTAATTCTATTATGGCTACTAAACTTGCTTTAAAGCTTGGAGATGTTGCTATTACAGAAGCCGGATTTGGAGCTGATTTAGGAGCAGAGAAGTTCTTTGATATAAAATGTAGATATGGGAACTTAAAGCCTGAATGTGTAGTTATAGTTGCTACAATAAGAGCATTGAAACATCATGGTGGAGTGGCTAAGATGGATTTAAATACTCCAAATGTTGAAGCTTTAGCAAAAGGAATATCAAATTTAGAAAAGCAAATTGAAAATATAAAGAAATTTAATGTGACACCAGTTGTTGCTATAAATAGATTCGTTTCTGATAGTGATGAAGAAGTTGAATACATAAAAGATTTCTGCAACAAAATGGATGTTAAAGTTGCTTTATCAGACGTTTGGGCTAAAGGTGGAGAAGGTGGAATTGAACTTGGAAATATCGTAATGGATATTTTAGAAACAAACACTTCTGAATTCGCTCCTATTTATGATGAAAAAGCAACAATTGAAGAAAAAGTTTTAACAATAGCAAAAGAAATTTATGGAGCTATTAAAGTTAATTATACTCCAGCAGCAAAGAAACAAATTGCTGAATTAGAAAAATTTAATTTAGATAAACTTCCTGTATGTATGGCTAAAACTCAATATTCATTATCTGATAATGCAAGTCTTCTTGGAAAACCAGAAGGATTTGAAATTACTGTAAAAGAAGTAAGAGTTTCTAATGGAGCTGGATTTGTAGTAGTTCAAACAGGTGATATAATGACAATGCCAGGATTACCTAAGACACCAGCAGCTAATAAAATGGATGTTCTTAAGAGTGGAGAAATTGTAGGATTATTCTAAAATATACGTGAAACTATTGACAAATAAGCAGAAATTGTTAAAATTAAATTGTTATTTTTAAGAAATTTCTAGATTAAAGCAGCTCTTGGGGCTGCTTTTAATTTAACTATATTAAGGTGGTGCTTTTAATGATCCTACTTGTAGATGCAGGTAATACCAACATTGTTTTGGGTGTACATGATGGAAATGATTATATTGCAAGCTGGCGTATTTCCAGTGAAGGAAATAAGACTTCTGATGAATATGGAATACAGGTTATGCAGCTTTTTAATTTAAGCAATATTGATCCTGAAAATATAGAAGGAGTTATAGTTTCATCAGTTGTACCTAATATAATGCATTCTCTAGAAAATATGCTTAGAAAGTGTTTTTGTCATGAGCCAATAATAGTTGGACCAGGAATAAAAACAGGGATAAATATAAAATATGATAATCCAAGAGAAGTAGGAGCAGATAGGATAGTTAATGCTGTTGCTGCTTATGAAATGTATAAAAGACCGGTTATAATAATAGATTTTGGAACAGCAACTACATACTGTGCAGTTAAAGAAAATGGGGATTATCTTGGAGGTTGCATATGTCCAGGGATAAGAATATCTTCGGATGCTTTATTTGAAAGAGCAGCAAAACTGCCAAGAGTAGAATTAGAAGTACCAAAAAATATAATATGTAAGAATACCGTTACAAGTATGCAGGCTGGTATTTTATTTGGTTATATAGGGCAAGTTGAATATATAGTAAAGAAAATGAAAGAAGAAATGAGAAAACTTAAAACTAATGAGGAACCTTTAGTAATAGCTACTGGTGGTTTAGCTAATCTTATAGCTAAGGAAACAGATGTTATTGATAAAGTTGATTCAGAATTAACATTAGAGGGGTTAAAGATATTATACTATAAGAATAAGGAGTAAAGTATAAATGAACATAGGAGATTTAACCTTTGAAAATAATGTATTTCTAGCACCTATGGCAGGTGTAACAGATATATCATTTAGAGGATTATGCAAAGAAATGGGATGCGGGCTTGTATACACTGAAATGGTTAGTGCAAAAGCATTATACTATGGAAGTGAAAATACTAAAGAGTTATTAAGAATCGCTGAAGAGGAAAAGCCTGTGGCAGTTCAGATATTTGGAAGAGAGCCTGAGATAATGGCTAAAATGGTTGAAGAGCATTTTAATCATCGAGATGATATATGCATTATAGATATAAATATGGGATGTCCAGCAACTAAGATAGTAAAAAATGGAGAGGGTTCAGCACTTATGAAAGAACCTGAACTAGCATATACAATAGTAAGAAAAATAAAAGAAGTTTCAACAAAGCCAGTAACTGTAAAATTTAGAAAGGGTTTTGATGAAGAAAATATAAATGCAGTTGAATTTGCAAAGGGTATGGAACAAGCAGGAGCTGATGCTGTTGCTATTCATGGTAGAACAAGAAAACAAATGTATCAAGGAAAGGCTGACTGGGATATAATAAAGTCAGTAAAAGAAAATGTTTCTATACCTGTTATAGGAAATGGTGATGTATTTTCGCCAGAGGATGCATTGCGAATGAAGGAACTTACTAATTGTGATGGAATTATGATTGCAAGAGGTAGTCAAGGAAATCCGTGGCTTTTTAGACAGATTAAAGATGTACTTGAAGGAAAAATACCACAAGAAGTAACAAATAAAGAACGTGTAGAAATGTGCCTTAGACATTATGAGTTAGCTATAAAATATGATGGTGAATATAAGGCGATAAGGGAAATGAGAAAACATGCTTCTTGGTATATAAAAGGCTTGCCAAAGTGTACTGATATCAGAAATGAAATAAATGTATTAGATGATAGTAGTAAGGTTATTGATATTTTAAAGGAATATAAAGAACATTTATAAATTAAATGAGATTTTAAGTTTTATTTAATTAGTATTGGTAATATAGATAGTATAAGTTTCATTATAGATGCTATACTATAGAAGAGTGAAATTAAGCATAATTTAACTGTTAGAACGAGTGATTAGTTTAACTTGCTTTTATTGACATATCATATATGCTGATTTATAATTAGTTAAATGATTTCAAGGTTGTAAGGCTATTTTAGTTGTTTTGACGGAAATATTATGTAAGAAACTCTGTTTTTAATTTTTAAACAGAGTTTATATGAGTTAATTAGAAAATGCTCTTTTAAAATAGGAGCAGATATTAAATAAATAATAGAGGTTTTAAAGGGGAGTACAGCATATGAGCGAAAATAAAAAACAATATGTAATGACTTACGAAGGTGTTAAAAAGTTAGAAAACGAATTAGAATATTTAAAAACTGTTAAAAGAAAAGAAATAACTGAAAAAATAAAAGTAGCATTAGGATATGGAGATTTAAGTGAAAACTCTGAATATGATGAAGCTAAAAACGATCAGGCATTCACAGAAGGTAGAATTGTTACATTAGAAAATATGTTAAAGAATGCTGTTGTTGTAGATGAATCAGAAATACCAAAAGATGTTGTTTCTGTAGGTTCAAAAGTTAAAGTTAAAGATTATGAATTTGATGAAGAAGTGGAATATTCAATTGTAGGTTCAGCAGAAGCAGATCCTATGAATTTTAAAATATCAAATGAATCACCAGTTGGAAGTGCTTTAATAGGTAAGAAGATAGGCGAGATAGTAGAAGTACAAATTCCAGATGGTGTGAACAAGTTTGAAATATTAGGAATAAGTAGAAGTTAATTGGAGGTACAATAATGTCAACAGAAGAAATGAGTATGCAGGAGTTAGAGTCTCAATTTAGTGAACAAGAAGGTTTAAGAAGAGAGAAACTAGCAGAGTTACAAAAAGCAGATAAGGATCCTTTTGATGTTTATAAGGTAAATAGAACTCACACAACTGGAGAAGTTAGGGATAATTATGAAGAACTAGAAGGTAAAGAAGTAACAATTGCCGGAAGAATAATGTCTAAAAGAGGTCAAGGAAAGGTTGTATTCTCAGATATCCATGATAAAGATGGTAAGATGCAATTATTCTTAAAGATTGATAAGGTTGGAGAAGAAAATTTAAAAGAATATAAGACTTATGATATTGGAGACTGGGTAGCAGCTACTGGAGAAGTATTTACTACTCAAAGAGGTGAAATATCAATTAATGTTAATTCTTTTGAATTAACATGTAAGTCATTAAAACCATTACCAGAAAAGTGGCATGGGTTAAAAGATCCAGATTTAAGATATAGACAAAGAGAATTAGATATAATAACTAACTCAGAAGTTAAAGATACTTTTGTTAAGAGAAGTAGAATTATATCAGCTATGAGAGAATTTTTAGATAATAGAGGATTCTTAGAAGTTGAAACTCCAATTCTTTCTCCAATTGCAGGTGGAGCTGCTGCAAAACCATTCGTAACACATCATAATACTTTAGATATGGATATGTTCTTAAGAATAGCGCCAGAATTATATCTTAAGAGATTAATAGTTGCTGGATTTGAAAAAGTTTATGAAATTGGAAGAAATTTCAGAAATGAAGGTATGTCTGTTAGACATAATCCAGAATTTACTGCAATAGAATTATATGAAGCATACTCAGATTATAATGACATGATGGAAATTACAGAAAACATGGTTGCTTATGTTTGTGAAAAGATAAATGGAACTACTAAAGTTACATATCAAGGAACAGAAATAGACTTTATGCCACCATGGAGAAGAATAACTATGGTTGATGCTGTTAAAGAATATGCAGGTGTGGATTTTACTACAATTAATTCTGATGAAGAAGCTCAAGCTATAGCTAAAGAGAAGAACTTAGAATTCCCTAAGCCATTAAATACAGTAACTAAAGGTGAAGTGTTAAATGCTCTATATGAAGAGTTTGGTGAAGAAAAAATGATTCAACCAACATTCATAATGGATTATCCAGTAGAAAATTCACCTCTTACTAAGAAGAAGAGAGGTAATGCTGAATTTACTGAAAGATTTGAAGCATTTGTATTTGGTAGAGAGTTAGGAAATGCATATTCTGAATTAAATGATCCTATAGTTCAAAGAGAAAGATTTGAACAACAAGCTAATGCAAGAGAATTAGGTGATGATGAAGCATACATGTTAGATGAACAATTCATGAGTGCTTTAGAAACAGGTATGCCACCTACAGGTGGGTTAGGTATAGGGATAGATAGACTTATAATGTTCTTAACTGATTCAGCATCAATAAGAGACGTTATATTATTCCCAACAATGAAGCCACAAAAATAGTAAAATAAAATTGATTTATATTATATATAAAAGTTAATTATGTTAAGTCTGCATTGGAATTATGCAGACTTTTCTTTATATTGAATTAAAGAAATAAAGAAGTATACAATAAGCAAAGAAAATGTAATAAAAGTATTGCATAATGTAAAAAACCTGTTATAATAGATTAAGTAATGACGTTCCGCGATAGCTCAATGGTGGAGCACTCGGCTGTTAACCGATAGGCTGGAGGTTCGAGTCCTCTTCGCGGAGCCATTTTTTTAAGATAAATGGTTATTTCATCTCGTATAATTAGTATACGGGATTTTTTTGTTTTAAATATATTTTATGACTATACAAAATTAGAGAAGATCAATATATTGTAAAATGTGAAATTAAATAAATATAAAAACATAGTTTAATTATTAACATATATATTAGAGTTTTATAATTAGCTATACATACTGCAATATAGAATCATAAAAATAAATTTGAAAAAATTAAAAAAAAGTATTGCATAATATAAAAAACCTGCTATAATAGATTAAGTAATGACGTTCCGCGATAGCTCAATGGTGGAGCACTCGGCTGTTAACCGATAGGTTGGAGGTTCGAGTCCTCTTCGCGGAGCCATTTTTTTTGCTTTTTTTAGTGAATAGTTAATTTATTTCGCTTAAAGTAGGCGAGGTTTTTGTTTTTTTTATTTAAATGCTATACAAGTTTGTATAGCATTTTTATTTATATAATAGATTACGATATATGGTATCTATTAATACTTATATTTAATTTTGAGTAACAAAGTTGATTAATTTTATATTAAAAAATAATGAGCTATTAAAATTTTAATAGCTCATTATTACATAGGTTATACAGTATTCTTTTTATCCATAAATTGAAAGGATTCTAAAATTATTTTTGTTGAATATCTTTTTTGTTGTTGTTTATCCATATAACTTCCTATTTGAATATGACCTTCAATAGAAATTTGACTTCCTTTAGAAAGATATTCATTAATTATTTCGGCTTTTTTATCAAAAGCCACAATATCAATGAAATCTGTAACTTTCTCTCCTGTAAATTTATTGTAGTTATTAATAGCTAAGGGGAATTGTATGTAACATCTTTTACCGTTATCAAAGAATTTCAACTCAAAATCATGAGCAATTCTACCAATTAGATATACTTTATTCATAACATAAACCTCCAGTTTGCTTCAAGATATTAGAATTATGGACATAAATAGAAACTTATATTCAAAAAATCAGAAAAAGTTTAAAAAAGGTATTGCATAATGTAAAAAACCTGTTATAATAGATTAAGTAATGACGTTCCGCGATAGCTCAATGGTGGAGCACTCGGCTGTTAACCGATAGGTTGGAGGTTCGAGTCCTCTTCGCGGAGCCATTTTTTTTATATTTTTTTAATAATAAATACCTATTGTATTTCGCATGTTAATTATGCGGATTTTTTTTATATAAAATATTATTATGTGTTGAAATGTAGTAGTTTGTTGTTTAAAAAAATTATTTATGCAAATAATTATATTGACATATAAAAACATTTTGCTAAAATTAAATGTATAAATTGAAAATGCATGTTGATAAAGAAGAGTAGTTTAAAAATCAATTTTAGAGAGATAATGTGAGGTGGAAATTATCATTGATTTTAAATGAAAGGAACTTTTGAGTGTGAGCAAGAAAGATGGACTTAAGTCAAGAAGGGTGGAACCGCGGAATTATAATTTCGTCCCTTTGTGATGTGGGTCTTTTTATTTTATAAAAATATATTTTGGAGGGAAAAATTATGGCAGTAGAAAAAACAATGGATAAGATTGTAGCTCTTTGTAAGAATAGAGGATTTGTATTCCCTGGCTCAGATATATATGGTGGCCTTGCGAATTCATGGGATTACGGCCCTTTAGGAGTAGAATTTAAAAATAATGTTAAAAAAGCATGGTGGAAAAAGTTTGTTCAAGAAAGTCCTTACAATGTAGGATTGGATTCAGCAATATTAATGAACCCAGAAGTTTGGGTTGCATCAGGACACGTTGGTGGATTCTCAGATCCATTGATGGATTGTAAAGAATGTAAAGCTAGATTTAGAGCTGATAAGATTGTTGAAGATCATATGACAGCTAATGGTGCAGAAGTAGCAAGTGCTGATGGATGGACTAATGAACAATTAAAAGAATACATTGAAAGTAACAACATAGTATGTCCTAAGTGTGGTAAGATGAACTACACAGATATAAGAAAGTTTAATCTTATGTTTAAGACATTCCAAGGAGTTACTGAAGATGCTAAGTCAGAAATGTACTTAAGACCTGAAACAGCTCAAGGTATATTTGTAAACTTTAAAGCAGTTCAAAGAACTTCAAGAAAGAAAGTACCTTTTGGTATAGCTCAAATAGGTAAGTCTTTCAGAAATGAAATTACTCCAGGTAACTTCACATTCAGAACAAGAGAATTTGAACAAATGGAATTAGAATTCTTCTGTAAACCAGGAACAGATTTAGAATGGCATAAGTACTGGAAAGATTACTGTTGGAATTTCTTACTTAACTTAAATGTAAAACCAGAAAACTTAAGAATGAGAGATCATGGAGAAGAAGAATTATCATTCTACTCAAATGCAACATCTGATATAGAATACTTATTCCCATTTGGATGGGGTGAATTATGGGGAATAGCAGATAGAACTGATTATGACTTAAATAAACACCAAGAGCATTCAGGACAGGATTTAAGCTATCTAGATCAAACAACTAATGAAAAATACATACCATATGTAATTGAACCATCATTAGGTGCTGATAGAGTTGCGTTAGCATTCTTAATAGAAGCTTATGATGAAGAGGAATTAGAAGGTGGAGATTCTAGAACAGTAATGCACTTACATCCTGCTTTAGCTCCATTTAAAGCTGCTATATTACCACTTTCGAAGAAACTTTCAGAAAGAGCATTAGAAGTTTATGCTGACTTAAGCAAGAAATTCAACTTAGACTTTGATGAAACAGGAAGTATCGGAAAGAGATACAGAAGACAAGATGAAATAGGAACTCCATACTGTATAACAATTGACTTCGAAACATTAGAAGATGAAGCGGTTACTATCAGAAATAGAGATACTATGGAACAAGAAAGAATTAAGATAAGTGAACTTGAATCATATATTCAAAAAAGTTTAGAATTTTAATATAGCTATGAGCTTACTGATGAATTTATCAGTAAGCTCATATTTTTTAATGTATAGGAACTTACAATGATAGGATAATGTTTAAAGTATTGAATTTAGCTAATTGATAGAATTGAAAGCATGATTAAACACTTTTTTATATATTTAATATACTTGTGATAAGATAAATAGGAAAAAAATTGAATACATTGCTAATTTGGTAGAAGAAGGTTTTTTGTAGTGATATAATTAAAATCAGATAGATTTCAGATAATAACGTAGAAGGTACTATTAATTTTGTTGGAGGAAAAATAATGAAAAAGGATTTTAAAGAGTTTAAAAATTATATATCAAATAAAAAGGTTGCTGTAGTTGGTATCGGTGTTAGTAATATTCCATTGATAAATTTTCTTTTACAGCTTGGAGCTCATGTGACTGGTTTTGACAGAAAGACAAAAGAAGATCTTGGAGAGGTTGCAATAGATTTTGAAGCAAAAGGTGTAAAACTTGAACTCGGAGAAGGGTATTTGGATAATTTGATTGGATATGAAGTTGTATTTAAGAGTCCATCAATGAGGATTGATAGTGAAGCGTTAGTTAGGGCTAAAAGTGAAGGAGCATATATTACTTCTGAAATGGAAGAGTTCGTAAGATATACCAAAGGGAAGATTTATGCAGTTACAGGCAGTGATGGTAAAACAACAACGACAACTATAATTTCTAAATTATTAAAAGAACAAGGATATAATACTTGGGTTGGTGGAAACATAGGTACGCCTTTATTTTCTGAAATAGAAAACATAAAAGATGAAGATAAAGTTGTTTTAGAGTTATCAAGTTTTCAATTGATGACTATGAGTGAAGAAATAGATATTGCTATATGCACTAATTTAGCACCTAATCATTTAGATATGCATAAGGATATGAAGGAATATGTAGATTCTAAGAAAAACATATTTTTATATCAGTCTGCAAATGATGTGTTGGTTGTTAACAGAGAAAATGAAATAACATATGAATTTGAAAAAGAAGCAAAGGGTATTGTACGAGAATTTAGTTCTAAAAGAAAAATAGAAAATGGAGCTTATTATGAAGACGGTATTCTTTACCTAGAAGGAAAAGAAGTTTGTAGAAAAGAAGATATAATTATAAAAGGTATGCATAATGTAGAAAATTATCTTGCTGCTTTTATTGCAACAAAGGATGAAGTATCTATAGAGGTAATGAAAAAAGTTGCTGAAACTTTTGCTGGCGTTGAACATAGATGCGAGTTTATAAGAGAACTTGATGGGGTTAAATATTATAATGATTCAATTGCATCTAGTCCCACAAGAACATTAGCTGGTTTAAAAGCTTTTGATAAAAAGGTTATTTTAATTGCTGGTGGTTATGATAAACATATACCTTTTGAACCACTTGCTTATGAAGGGTATCCATATATAAAAGAATTAATTCTTGTTGGAGCTACTAGTGATAAAATTCAAGCTGTGTTTAAAGCTCTTGAAAATGAAAAAGGCATTAAAACTAATATAAAAAGAGCTAATACTTTAGAAGAGGCTGTATCTATATGTAAATCAATCGCTGAAGTCGGAGATGTTGTAACATTATCACCTGCTTGTGCGGCATTTGATATGTTTGCTAATTTTATGGTTAGAGGTAATACATTTAAAAAGATTGTGAATGCGTTATAAATTGTAGTAGATTATGTATTTATAATGTTATGATTATCTAAAAATTAATACTGTAAATAAGACAAAGGCATGTAGATGAAACTCTACATGCCTTTGTCTTATTTATTTGAGAATGTTTTATAGTAAATATTATTTACATTTAGGCTGGGACTATAAAATATACCTGATGGAGTTAAATGATAAGAATTAATTCCGAAAGATACTTCTGGTTTTAATGTAATCTCTGAAGTTGAAGCATCAATAGATAGTGAGTAAAGGTTATTAATATCATCACCATTTATAAAGTATATAGCGTCATTAATAGTTTGAAGTTGAAATCCATTCATAATTTTTAATCTTCTAGTTTCTAGATTTGTTGGCTTTAAAGCATAAAGGTTGTTGTTATCTGAAGAGTTAAAAAATAATATTTCATCTTTATATGTTATAAAACTGTTAGCGGTATAATCGGTCAATTTATGTTTGTCACTATAATCTGATTTTATAGAATATAATTTAGAATTATCGTTTAAGTTTTGATAAATAATGTAATCACCATTAACTATGTATTGTCCAACTGAATCAGAAGTTACGAGTGAAGCTTTTGATGTCTCGGTATCATATATGTATAATTTGTTCTTGTCGGCTTTATTTTTATAATAAATTAGATTTTTTACTATAATCATTTGATTTACTGAGTGGTTATTTAATTTAACAGTTTCTTTGTTGGTGAGCTTACATGAATACAAACTATTGTTATCAGAACTATTTGCGAAATAAAGGTATTCTCCAATTATCCCTATGTTATTAGATGAATAATCAATAAAATCTTTTACTGATTGACTTTCTAATATATTCTCTGGAAGTGGATCTGGAATTATTGAAATTCTATTGTTTTCATCAGGATTTGTGAAAATTAAATCTGTGCCATTAAATATAAAAGGACAGAAATAATATGATTCTCCATTAATTTTAAAATTAGAATCATTAGAGTTATCAGCATTATATGTAGTACTAGTAGCTGTTATTGGTGATGTACTAGCAGGTGTGTTTGGTTTTGAGTTAGTTGCTTCTGTATCAGCTTTTCCACATCCAACTATATTAAGTAAGGTTATAGATAAAATTATACAAATTATTTTTTTCTTCATTAAAAATCTCCCCATAATCAAAGTCTGAATTATATATTTTTTTAAATACTATCTTTTAAATGCAATATATACAAATATTTAGTTTATAAACAATAAGTTATAGATTCTATATAAATGTCGTATAAAAATGTATAATACTAAATAGTAATAAGCGTATATATTAAATAATAAGTACATTCTTAATATATATTATAAAGAAAAAAGTAGAGAAGTGTAATTTTACAGCCCGATATTCATAGATTATTTTCATATAAAACAGTATATAGCTAGTAATTATAATGACTAATAGACGTAAAAATTACAGAAAAACTCATTTTGAAATGATAACTTAGCCACGTGTATCCTATATCGAAAAACGTATTATTACGATGAAATTATTAGCAATACAACTGTAATTTATATAGATTGGAGATATACATATAATTAATTATAAAAAACATGATATCATAATATTCGTTGTCAGGGGGAAACGCCAACAACAAAAAACAAAATCAGCTAAGAAGTTCAAAAATTTATTTAAAATAAATGTTGACAACGAAAGCTGATGATGGTATTATAATAAAGCGGTCGAGAGAGACCGACAAGATCTTTGAAAATTGAACAGAATATGATATAAATATTTAAGTAAACCAGCAATTCTTTATTTTGAGTAAGCTAAGATTAAACTTTTTATTGAGAGTTTGATCCTGGCTCAGGACGAACGCTGGCGGCGTGCTTAACACATGCAAGTCGAGCGATGAAGCTCCTTCGGGAGTGGATTAGCGGCGGACGGGTGAGTAACACGTGGGTAACCTGCCTCATAGAGGGGAATAGCCTTTCGAAAGGAAGATTAATACCGCATAAGATTGTAGTACCGCATGGTACAGCAATTAAAGGAGTAATCCGCTATGAGATGGACCCGCGTCGCATTAGCTAGTTGGTGAGGTAACGGCTCACCAAGGCGACGATGCGTAGCCGACCTGAGAGGGTGATCGGCCACATTGGGACTG
>OGTS01000218.1_pt1 | contig 21568 bp, 24 predicted proteins | sample 1574681 | NCBI WGS metagenome assembly OGTS01 (sample SAMN03295829, study PRJEB24534) | human gut metagenome | isolation source: fecal sample 4 from infant 4 | host: Homo sapiens | place: USA: Pittsburgh, PA | collected 2014-07 | reverse complement strand
GAGCGACGTCGTCGTGCTGAGGAAGAGGCACGAGAGGATCTCCAATGAGGAGGCCGCCCGCCTCCCATGGGTCGGTACGGTGGAGCATTCGGACGGCGTGCGGGTGAACCGCTGGATCGCGGAGCACCGGGAGGCCGTGCTCGGCGAGCTCGAGGTCGTGTCCGGCCCCTACGGCCCGCAGCTCGCCTGCAAGGGCGACTGGGCCGAGGCGGCCGCCTCCCTCGCGGGGAGGCTCATGGAACTCGCGTCCGGTTCCTACGAGGAGCGCCCGCTGCCCGCCGCGCGCGGCGGCGCGGCCGCCGCCGACTTGATCGAGGCCGACCCGTCCGTGCCGGACGGCTGCTACGGCGTCGTCGACGGCGCGCTGTGGTACCGCGAGGGCGACACCATGCGCCTCTACGGCGGGCCCAAATCGCAGGAAGCGCGGATCCGCGCCTTGGCGGGGCTGAGGGATCTTGGCAGGGAGTACCTGGCCCTGCAGTCGGCCGGGGCCGACGACGAGCCCATCGAGTCGGCGCGCACGGCCTTCAAGGCGGCCTACGAGCGGCTCGTGGAGAAGCACGGCCGGCTCAACGACAAGCCCAATGTCATTGCGATGCGGGGCGACGCCTACGCGCCGCTGCTGTCGTCGTGGGAGGATCCCGTCGACGGGGAGTGGGAGCCGGCCGCCCTGTTCGATCGGCGCACCGTCCGCCCGGTGCCGAAGCGGCGCACGGCGGCCGACGCCGCCGAGGCGCTCGCCATGTCCCTCAACGCGGTCGGCCGCGTCGACATGGGCTACATGGAGTCCGTATCCGGGCTCGCGCCCGAGGCCATCCGCGCCGGCCTCTCCGGCCGCGTGTACTACGACCCGGCCCTGTCGGCCTTGGTGACGGCGGAGGAGTACCTTTCGGGCAACGTCCGGGTCAAGCTCGACGAGGCGAGGCTCTACCGGGGGGACGAGGACATGGAGGCGAACGTCAAGGCGCTCGAGTCGGCCCTGCCGCCCGACGTCCCGGCCGAGGAGATCTCCCTCGAGCTGGGGGCGACGTGGGTACCGGCGGCGGTGTACGAGCAGTTCGCCTACGAGGTGTTCCAGCTGCCCAGGAGCCACAGGGTGGAGGGCTCCCGCGACCAGATCTCGGTCGCGTACTCGCCCGAGCTGTCCCAGTGGCGCATATCGAACAAGGGCAAGGTGTACGGCGCCAAGGTCGACCGGGTGTACGGCACCCGCGCGCGCAACGCCCTCGACCTCATGGAGGCGTCCCTTAACCTGCGCGACGCGGTGGTCAACAGGACGATGTACGACCCGGCCGCGCGGAAGACCGTGTCCGTCGTCGACAGGGAGGCCACCATCGCCGCCCAGTCGAAGCAGGACGCCATCGCCTCGAGGTTCCGTGACTGGGTATGGGAGGACGGCGCGCGACGAGCGGCCCTGGTCGCCGAGTACAACCGCCGCTTCAACTCCCTTGTGCCGAGGCAGTTCGACGGCTCGCTGCTGTCGTTCGAGGGGATGGCGGCCGACATAGAGCTGGCGAAGCACCAGAAGGACGGGGCCGCGAGGATCGTGTTCGGCGGGAACTCCCTGCTCTGGTACTGCGTCGGCGCGGGCAAGACCTACACCATGGCCGCCGCATCCCAGGAGCTCAAGAGGATGGGGCTTGCCTCAAAGCCGCTGTTCTCTGTGCCGAAGCACCTGGTAGGGCAGTGGGGCATCGAGTTCATGCGGCTCTACCCGCAGGCGTCGATCCTCGTGGCCACCGACGCCGACTTCGAGAAGGACAACCGCAAGCGCTTCGTGGCGCGCATCGCGGCGGGCGACTGGGACGCGGTCATCGTGTCCGAGACGCAGCTCGCCAAGATCCCGTTGCCGCCCGAGCTGGAGGCCCGCTACATCGAGGAGGAAAAGATCAGGATCGAGGACGCCATCGACCAGGCGAGGATGTCTGACGACGCCGCGAAGAGGCTCACCGTCAAGCAGCTCGAGGGGCGCCGGAAGCGCCTCGAGACGCGTCTCGAGAAGACGCGTAAGCACGACCAGGACGACATGCTCGACTTCACCGACCTGGGCATCGACCGCATCTTCGTCGACGAGGCCCACCACTATAAGAACCTGTTCACGGAGACGAAGATGCGAAACGTGGCCGGCCTGCAGGCCGGCGACAGCCAGCGCGCGTCCGACATGCTCTACAAGACGCGCTGGATCAACGAGCGGACGGGCTACAAGGGGGTCGTGTTCGCGACGGGGACGGCCGTGTCCAACAGCATGACCGAGGTCTACAACATGCAGCGCTACCTGCAGCCGCAGACGCTCGCGCTCGCCGGGCTGAACGGCTTCGACGCATGGGCGTCGATGTTCGCTCGGAAGACCACCTCGCTCGAGCTCAAGCCGGAGGGCTCCGGCTTCCAGGTAAAGACCAGGTTCTCGTCGTTCACCAACTTGCCCGAGCTCATCACGATGTTCGCCTCCGTTTGCGACGTCAAGACCGCCGCCGACATAGCGCTGCCGGGCATCCCGGAGGCGCGGCGCGAGAACGTGGCGCTGGAGCCGTCGCCTGAGCAGGTGCGCATGGTGGCGGAGCTCGGCAGGCGGGCCGACGCGATCAGGTCGGGATCCGTCGACCCGGCGAGCGACAACATGCTCGTCGTGACCAACGACGGTCGAAAGCTCGCCCTCGACCAGAGGCTCGTGATCCCCGACCTGCCGGACGGGGACTGGTCGAAGACCTCCGCGGCCGCGCAGAAGATCTGGGGCATATGGAGGGACAGCGAACCGGCGCGCGGCGTCCAGATCGTGTTCTGCGACCTGAGCACCCCGAAGCCCGAGGGCTTCAACGTGTACGACGACCTGCGGGGCAAGCTGGTCGACATGGGCATACCCGCGGGGGAGATAGCCTATGTTCACGACGCCAAGACGGAAAAGGCCAAGGCCCGTCTCTTCGAGGCCGCGCGCTCCGGCGAGGTGAGGGTGCTCATGGGCAGCACCCAGAAGCTGGGCGAGGGGACTAACGTCCAGACGAGGCTCGTGGCCCTCCACCACCTCGACTGCCCGTGGCGGCCGTCCGACCTCGAGCAGCGGGAGGGGCGCATACTGCGCCAGGGCAACCGGAACAAGGAGGTCGGCATCTACCGGTACGTCACGAAGGGGACGTTCGACAGCTACATGTACCAGACCGTCGAGCACAAGCAGCGGTTCATAGGCCAGGTGTTCGGCGGATCCGGCGCAGCATCCCGCAGCGCCGATGACATCGACCAGGCGGCGCTCTCCTACGCGGAGGTCAAGGCGCTCTGCGCCGGGGACCCGGACGTGAAAGAGCGCCTAGAGTTGCAGAACGAGCTGCCCCGCCTGGCCAGCCTTGAGCGGGCCCACAGGAGGGACCAGGCGGAGCTCCGGCGGCTGCGCGACGAGGTGTGCCCCGCGAAGATAGCCTCGGCCGAGGAGGCGATCGAGAGGCTCGGGGGCGACGCCGCCACGGTGAAGGCGCGCAAGGGCCCCGAGGGCGGCTTCCCCGGCATGACCGTGATGGGGGCGTACTGCGAGAAGAGGACGGACGCGGCCGATGCGCTGAGGGCTGCGCTCGTGGCATGCGCAGAGTCGTACGGCGAGGCCCAGGTGGTCGGCTCGATCATGGGGCTGGACGTGACGGCGACGTTCCAGGCGGGCACGGGCTGCTTCCGCGTCGGCGTCGGACACGCGCCTGCCATGACCTTCGAGGGGGCGGACAGCGGGATCGGGGCGGTCACGAGGATCGAGCGAGAGGCGAGGAACATGGAGCGCTACGCCGCGTCCGCGGCCGAAAGGCTCGAGCGGGCCCAGGCGGAGCTTGCCGCCGCGAGGGAGGGCGTCGGGAAGCCCTTCCCGCAGCAGCGGCGCCTGCTGGAGGTAAAGCAGCGCCTCGCCGAGCTGGACGCCAAGATCGGCGAGAAGGGACACGATCCCTCCCTGGCCGCCGTGGCGGAGGCGAGCGAGATAGGAGGCGACCAGCTCTCGCTCGAGGACTCCGGGCTCGTGCTGTTCGACCGGGCGGAGCTGATCATGGTTAACAGGGGGATAGACAGGGGCTGGGACGTCTCGGTCTACGCCTACGAGGGGCTCGACGCTTCCGCCATGGAGACGGCGTCCTACTTCGCCACGCCCGTCATGGGGGTCGGCGCGGAGGACAAGGGCTTGAGATGGGACGGGATGGCGAAGGCCGTCGAGGCGGGGGAGGCCGCCTACGGGGCGGAGGACGTCAGGGGAGCGGTGCGCGAGGCCGTCGAGCTCATCGCCAAGTGCTCGGACGGGCTGTCCTCGTCGGACCAATGCCAGCTCGTAGAGCTGGCCGGATCCGTCGCGCTGCGCGGCGGGCGGCCGCTAGCCCTGGTCAAGTCGCTGGCGGCCGACCGGGACGCCAGCGAGGGCCAGCCCAACGGCATCGGGTTCTACGGGCTCGTGCGAAACGTCCGCGACGCTGCGCTGGCGTCCATCGACGCCGGCGGGGACTTCGTGGCCGTGGGGAAGGACGTCTCGAGGGCCATACTGGGCGCGAGCATGCCGTCGGCGAGGGCCGCCTGGAGCATCGCGTCCGACATCGCCACGCGCACGGCCGCATCGGCCGCGGAGAAGGGGCTCCGGTGCCCTGCCAGGCACATGCTGGCGAGCGGGGCCGAAGGGGCCGCCCGCGCCGCCGCCCCGTCCAGGGGGGCGGGGAGATGACGGCGTGGTCGCGAGCGGGCTCGTCCTACGTGTGCGAGTGCCGCCCGGGTTACGAGGCGGTCGTCGAGCTGTCGGGCGCGTGCGCGTACGCCGCGCCCTGGGGCACGGTCGAGCGGGCGGAAGGGGCCGTGCTCACCGTCGTGGAGCAGGCGACCGGCCTCGCCGTAGCCAAGCGGCTGAGGATAGCGGGGGCGACGTCACCTGGCGACGTCGACGACGTCGCCAGGAGGGTGTCCGATGCGCGCATCGGCGAGGAGGCGGCCAAGGCCGAGGATCTCGCGACCAGGGGATGGCACCTCGACGGGCCCGCCGGCATCCTCTCGGTGGCCGCGCGGGGATCGCGCGCCGCAGCGGAGCACCCGCTGTCGCTCGGCCGCCTGGGCGGCGCGCCGGGGGGCGCGCCCTGCTTCGCCGTCGCCTCGGCCGGCGGGGACGGCTACGCGGCGTCCTGGCTCCCGGACGGCGCCCTCGGCTCGGCCGCCGTGGAATCGGGCCCCTGCCCGACGCCGTCAGAGGCGCTCGCGCGCCTCGCCGAACGGCTCGTCGATCAGGGAATGCCGGCGGCGGGCGGCGAGGACGACGACCTCGCACGCTACGAGAGGCTCTACGCCGGCGACATGGAAACCTATAAGAGCACGAACCTGGACGAGCTCATAAGGGCGTGCCGTGCATCGGCGCGCTACGGGGCTGCCGAGAAGGGAGGCGGTGGGCGATGACGTCCTTGCCGACGACGGTGGCCGACGCCACGGCAGAGGCCGAGCGGGTCATAGAGGAGTGCCGGGAGGCCGGCGATGAATCCCGCCTGCTGTCCTGCATCGCGGCGACGGCAACGTACGATCCCGGCACGCGCCGGGTGAGGACTTACGGGCCCCTCAACGCCGCCCTGGCGTGGGCCCACGGCGCGGGATCCGGCTGGTGCCGTCCGGCCGAGGACTGGGAGAGGGACGGCCGCGCCGTCGCCAGGGCCGACATGGCCGTCCCCGTCCTCGTGAGGGGCGCCTCCGGGATGGCCCTCATGCGACGCTACCCGTACGAGGCGACCGAGGGCGACGGGGCGGTGACGGAGCCCGTATGCGGCCTCTCGTGCGACAGGCGGGCCGTCGAGGACATCCTGTCGTCGGGCGAGATAGACTGCGCCGGCGCGTACGGCATGGTCGAGGCGTACTTCGGCATGGGGGACGTCGTCGCCCCTGCGGGCGGGGGTTTGGGCCAGGAAGGGATGAAGGAAGTCATCGCGAGCTTCAAGGCGGCCGCCTCGGCGGTGCATCGGGCCTACGAGGGGAGGGGAGGCTCGTACCGGCCGAGGCGCATCGAGCCCGCAAGGCCCCTGCCCGTCCCGGCCGAGGTTCTCGCACCGTCGGAGGTGCTGGACGGCGAGGGCGTGCTGGACGCAGGCTGGGATGGGTACGTGCGCGTCGTGAAGCCCTTGATCAACCTGCTGGCCGCCAGCTACGCGAAAGGGGGCTACGACGCGGGGTGCGCCCTCGAGTGCTTCCGCGCCGCTGCAGCCGAGATCAAGGGAGGGGCGTCTGCGGAGGACGCGTGCGCGCTGATGCGGCGGTACCTGCCGGAGCTTGCCGAGGACTGCCAGCTCGAGGCGGAGATAGCGCGAGCGACGGAGTGATTGAGATGACGGTCGACGGGCTTTACTGGGATGAGGCCGGCAGGGCGGATGTCGGGATGATCGAGCCTGGCGACACGGTCTACTGCATATGCCGCGGCGCCGATGGCTTGTTTTCCGTCTCGAGCGGCGTATGCGTGGATCCGCCGGTCAGGTTCATCGACTTCGGCGACGGCGCGCAGTTCCTCGGCGTCGCCTCGACGGTCGAGCCGTCGGCTCTGCGCAGGTTCGGGCTCGTCGGTTCCGTGTTCGTCTCGAGGCGCGCGGCCGATCGCCGCGCAGCCGAGCTGAACGCGGCACGGGAAGGAGAAAGATGAGAAGAGGCATCGCAGCCGACGCGCCGCTTTCCGACGCCGGCGAGGAAAGGCTGTCGGAAGAGGATCGGAGGGCGCTCAAGATGATCGAGGAGCTCTTCCCCGGAGAATACCGCGCTGCGAAGCGCGAGGTGGCGGCAGCCATCGCGTCTGACGCGCCGTCGAGCTTGGGCGGGCTCGCGGCGATCCTGTCGCAACGGGGGAATCCCGACGGCGCGGTGCTGGCAGGGAGGATCGTCGAGGCGCTGCTCACCGACAAGGCGACGCTGATGGACGCGGCGAGCATGCTGTACTTCAGCGACGGCAAGGTGGTCGACGTATGGTGACGGTGCGGCGCGAAAACACAACATGCGATATTCGCGGAATCGGCGCGTATGGTATCATTGTCGCTCAGGAAAGGAACCAGGTGATGGATTCCGGCGGGACGCCGGGAACGAACCCCAAAAAAGAAAGAAACCGCAGACGGCGGTTTCGTGATATTGGAAGAGCTCTTTGTCGTTGCTCTATTATCGCTGACCGGGAGAGGTGTGTCAACCCCTCGGTTTGCTGCGTTGCAGGCAACCGCATCGGCTCGCAGCCGTCACGATTCCGCGCCGGACGACCAGAAGGCGCAATGGAACACAACCGCAGCACCACTACCTTCATCTTCAAAGCAAGCAGCCACCACGGGCTCTCGACCCCGTGGTGGCTGCTTGCTGCCTTTTCCGGCATGCGCCGGCCATGGGCAAAAAGCCCGGTCTGCGCAATCCGGAACCGCGTGGCCAACCAGGATGCGCGTCGATCGAGGATCTCGGCCGACCGTCCAGATTGGACAACATGGCGGTATTGCGGCAAAAGGAAGCTGAAAGGAGGTGATGCGGCAGGGGGAGCGACGGCTTAGGAAAACAACGAGGCCCCGGTTCGCCCCCGAGGCCCCTGCGGTTTCCGAAAACTCGAAAACCAAAGACTTTTGATAGAGGTGGATTGTACCACCCTTGGGTAGTTATATGCAAATCTGCCCCGGAAAGCCCTCATATCGCCCCATACGACGGCGTACGGGGCCGGTTTTCGAGAGTTGCCGAACCCGTGCCGCCAGGGCATGGAACGACCGATACGGGACATACAGCAGCACATAGATTACGTCGGCACGCTTGCCGAAGAAGAACCCGATCCCAAGACCCGCTGGCAGCTGCAGAAGCGCGTTGCGGCGAGCGTCTGGCAGAGGGACGCCAAGGCGTACTACGAGGAGCAGGGCGCGGAATTCTTTGATTTCGGGCAATGGCAGCTCGACCAGGCCTACGCGAGCTACCTCTACCACGAGTCCATCAAGCGATACCGCAAGCGGCAGGGCGACAGGCAGATCCTCGCGCGCCTCGACGAGCTGAACAACGTCCCGCGCGAGGACGGCGGGTACAAGGTCACGGGCGCGCGCCGCAAGGTCATCCGCGCGATCGTGGGGCTCGCCACGTCGAGCGGCGTGCTCTACTGCAGCTACGACGGCCTGGCGCGTGCGGCGCGCGTATCGCCGAGGTCGGCGCACTCGATCCGCGCGGAGCTCGAGCGCCTGGGCGTCCTCAAGCGCGTCCGCACGGGGGGCAGGGCCGAGGACGGATCGCGTCAATCGAACAAGTACATCGTGAAGTGGGACAAGCTGCGCGACATCCTCGGGATCGCGTGCTGCTATGCGTCCAATTGGCATGGAGAGCTCCAGAGAACAGTTGAGCGCAAGCCCTTCCATAACGTGTACTACAACTACGAGGGATACGCGCACTACAGCAAGTCGGCGCGCCAGAAGCGCCGCGAGCGCCAGCGCGCTCGCGAGCATGCGGCGCTCGCGGCGCAAGCGCCGAAAGTGGATAACCATGTGGAGAAAAGCGCACCAGAAAAAAGGACGAAGGCCATGGGGCTTGAAAACGAAGCTAGTGATCAGGGTTTTTGCGCACTAACCGATCTTAAAGAGCGTAAAACATCTAAAATCCTTCAACCTGTGAGATCTCTCCTGTCCTATTGCCGCCGCATTGTGGAAAAGCGTACGCCGCTCCGCGGCTCCTCGGACGCCCGCCACGAGGGCGGGATGCCGGAATCGCTGCGCGATACCTTGGACAACCGCCCTGCGGGCGGCACAACCTGGTGCTTCGACGTCTCAAAGCTCTCCCAAACATCCCTACAAAGACTCGGCCGAGTGGCACCGGGAAGGATCGTACCCCTCTTGGCCGAGATCGACCAGATGACGCGCAGCAACCCTTCGCTCGAAACACCGGAGGACATGCAATGGCACGCCGAGGAGCTCCTGCACATCCTCGCAGATGCGGACGGCATCCCCCGATGACCGAAAGGCATCGGCCGCATCGGCACGGCTTCGCCGTGCGGCAGTGAAAAAATGATCTGCCTCCCGGTGCCGGCAGTCAAGGGGAATTTGGGAATCCTTGCCTGCCCTCTGTCTTACCGACCGAACGGATCCCAACCGCCCGGCGGCTCGACGCACCTCGCCTGGCTATAACGTTGTGGATGGCGGCCTCGATGTTCGATGCCGCGTCGCCCCCGAGCCCAGCAATCAAGAGCGCCGAGCGTTCGGCGATCGCCTCTATCAGGAGCCCGCTGTCGTTTCGATCAGCGCTGCAGGCGGGGCTCGCGCCTTTCTCCGGTCGAGGCGGCCGGATCGCCCCGGATCTCGCCTGCAGGGCCATCCTGCCTATCTCCCTATGCAGGATCGATTCCACTACGTAGACGTCGGCCTCGTCTCCGTACGGCGCGAAGAGATCGTCGGCCGCCTCGACGATCCGGTTGAGGGAATCTGGGATATGACCTGCGCTTAGATTCAATTCGCCAACCCGCTACTGCTCGCTTTTCATTGTGTCTTCGGACCGCCCTCGCCGCGCAGCTTCGCCCTCGCGGCGTCGCTGTAAGGATTGCTCATGTGATGGAGGTTCTTCGGCACGCTGATGTAGACCCCCTCGCCGATGCTCGCGATCTCATCGTCCGGCACGAAGCCGAGCACGTCTGCCACGTCGCATCCTTCGACGCCGAGCGCTCGGAGCGCCTTGATGAGGGCGTCGATCGTAGTCCCCCTGTAGGCGACCACCTTCCCCGTTTTCAACCTGGATACGTTGACGTTCGTTATCCCGGTCGCAGCTGCTATCTTGTCGAGGGATATGCCGTGCTGCAGCATCAGCGCCTCGAGCTTCACGACTATGGCCATGGGCTGTTATCCATGGCAGGCCTTGCGGATCCTGGGTCCACGAGTCGCTCCTTTCGCGACTATTTCATTTCCTTGCTGAGTGCTAAACATTATATATATTGAATAAATCATTGCATATAACAAATGAGAATGGGGGAATGGATGACGTAGAGCTTAACAAGCGAAGGAAGCGACTTGGGAATGCCGTCCGCGTCGAGCGGGTGGAGCAGCGGCTATCCCAAGAACGCCTGGGCCGGATGGTCGGCACCAACCAGACCTACATCAGCCTGCTCGAGGCAGGCGAGATAAACGTGACGTTCAACAAGCTGTGTCGCATCGCGGAGGCCTTGGAGGTAGAGGTGTCCGACCTGGTGCGCTAGAGTGCCCCGGCGTTGCCGGGCACGATCTCCTCTACGTACCATCGGCCGTCGTCGCTATGCCAAAGGTGCTTTGTCCTTCCGCAGATCTCAACGGTATAGCGGATCCCGTGGCCGCCGACCTTCATGCTCGCCGCGCGCCTCGATTCGAGCACGCGATCCACGACAAAGCATCGTCCGTCTCCCCAGTAGATCGCCAGCGGTCGCTGGCGGCCGTCGGGGTCGATGTCCACCACGGCCTCCACGTAGGTCTTCTTGCGGCTCTCGATTCCATGCATTTAGCAGCTCCTCACGAGTGGAAGAAGCTGACGGGGTGGACGGTGTTGTCGGCCTTGGCGTCGACGCTGGCCGCGCCTTCGTCGACGAGCTGCGCGCCCCATACGACGCACTTGTTGCCGTAGCGACGGCGCAGGTCGTCGACGGAGGCGTCGAGCTCGCGCATCTCGGTGCGGCGGGGAAGCGGGTCGAAGAGCGACGCCTGCAGGTCGGCGTCGGCAGGCTCGAGGTCGGAGGCGCGCACGTGGATCCCGCGCAGGGGATGGCTCGCGTCTAGCGGCTCAAGCTCGCGTAGGAGGCCCCAAGCGGCGCGCGCTACCTCGAGCGTCACGTCGGTGGCCACCGGCAGCTTGCACTGGCGCGATCGGGTGCAGAGGTCGTCCGCGGCCCTTGCGCCGACCGACACGGTGCGGGCCCTGGCGCGGCCCTCGCGCATGCGCTGGGCGACGCTCTCGGCGAGCATCCAGACGTACGCCTTGGCGGACTGCGGGTCGCATATGTCCCTGGGGGCCGTGAGCCCGTTGCCGTAGCTCTTGATCTCGCGCATGACGTCGGCGGCGTCCCGGTCGTAGGGCTTGACCTCGGTAGCGTCCTGCCCGCGCGCGAAGCCGCGCAGCACGAACCCCATCTTGCCGAGCCTGTTGCGCAACAGCTCGTCCGAGGCGCACGCGAGCTGGCCTATCGTGTCGATGCCCGAGGAGTGCAGCTTGCGCTCCGTGGCGGGCCCTACGTAGAGCAGGTCGCGCACAGGGGCCTGCCATACGACCTCGCGGTAGTTCTCCCGCGTTATCACCGTGACGGCATCGGGCTTCTTGTAGTCGCTGCCGAACTTGGCGAAGATCTTGTTCCACGACACCCCGACCGACACGCTGATGCCGAGCTCGGCGACCATGCGCTCGCTTACCTCGCGGGCTATCTCGGCGGGGGAGAGCCCGAGGCACCGGCGGGTGCCCGTGACGTCGAGCCAAGCCTCGTCGGGTCCGAAGGGCTCTACACGGTCGGTGTAATCGTAGTAGATCTCCCTGGCTCGCCGCGACACGTCCATGTAGAGCCGGTAGTCAGGGGGCACGACGACGAGGCCGGGGCATGCCTTCCGCGCCTCCCACAGCGCCATCGCGGTCTTGACGCCGGCGCGCTTGGCTATGAGGTTCTTCGCGAGCACGATGCCGTGGCGCGCCTCCTCGTCGCCGCCCACCACGACGGGCTTGCCGCGCAGCTCGGGCCGTGCCTGGCACTCGATCTGCGCGTAGCAGCAGTTTATGTCGCTGTGCAGGACGTCGCGGTCTGGCATGATGACCTGTTACCTCCGTAATAGAGAACAAATGTTTGATACAATTGTAGGCCCGCATGGGTGCCGGAGGCAATCGAACAGTTTGTGGAGTGTTTGGGATCCTAGCCGCTCCGGCTCTCGTTGAGGCGCTTTCGGATGCCGTCGTGGATCGGGTTGCTCATACAGTGGAGCTCTTTCGGCAAGCTGACGTAGACGCCTCTTGCGATCGTGTCCAATTCATCGTTCGGTACGTAGCCGATCGCATCAGCCCTTGGAGTGGAAATATGGGAGCTGTTCGCACCTGCAGATGTTGTCGATGAGGTAAGAAAGGGGAGGGGCCGGTAGGGTATCGCTTCCTCGTCGTGCGGTCAGTAGGCCTCCTCGCGCTCGCAGGGAAGGTCGAGCCACACTCCGTAGTAGCGCTCCTTCACCGTGTCCACGTACTCGCCGTCGTACTCTATCGTCACCAAGCGCACGTTGTTCATTCCCACGTATCCACGAACCTTGGTCTTGGCATCGCGCTCCGGAGTCCCATGGTAAAACTCGCGGTTCGTCATCTTTCCGGGCATTCCGATCCCCTCTTCCGATGAGTGCATTTTCTGTCATGTAATATGATCGGAGCATGTAGTATCATTTTTAAATATGGCATCATTTTGAAGAACAGAGCCTTTGGTCGAGCCCCTGCGCTCCCCGTGTTCCCATAGTCTCGGCTTCCCAGACTGACGGCATGTCGGATACGCGCACCGTCGCCATCCTGCCGCTCTCCCCAGGGCGCAGATTCAGAAAACCGTGGAGATCGAGCGGTATCTTGATCAACGCAGATTCTCGTTCGTCATCGATTTTCTTGCTCATGCACCTGGGCGATATGTGTGCGCAAGGAAGGGTAGTCGTCCAGATTTCCAGGATCTCTCCTTCCACGGGTGTGCAAGTATCGCGCGGCCGTGAGGAAGAATGAGGCCGTGGAAAAGACGGATCCGACTGCGAACACGAGCAATAGGAGCAGCATGTGAGGAAACAAAGGAAGACTCCATCCGCTGTTGGCGACGAGCATGTAGCCGATGGCGATCGTCCCCATCCAGAATACGAAGGCGCTCATCGATGCCTCGACCAATTCTTTCTTCACAGGTGCTTGCCCTCTCCTCGTCATTCTTTCCATTCCCATGTCTCCTATCTACCGCCATGCCACGCATGATCGTAATGGCGTCCCGCTTCAAGTGTCAGCGCACGTGCACGAGCAGCGGACACAGCGGCTTCATGCCTTTCTTCTTGCGGCCTGCGTTCAAGCGCTCGGCCTCTTCAACCGCCTTCTTGATCGAATTGAGCCTGCGGAAATACGTTGTGCGCTTCAAGCCGAGTTGCCGCATCCCTTCTTCTACCGAATGGTTCTGCTGCCATGCAAGGTACTCGGCGCAGGTAGTCTCATTATTAAATATGGAATCATGTGGGAGCACCACGCCCTTGCTCGGACGGCCTGCGCGCCGCGTCCTCATGGTTTCCGCGTCCTGGACGTCCGGCATGTCGGACACGTGCACCGTCGCCGTCTTGCCGCTCGATGAAACTGCGCAATCGACCTTGATTCCCAGCTCGCGGGCAATGGACATGAAGTGATCGAATTCCTCTCGCCTGAACCCGCTTGCAGTAAACGTGCATTCGGTTGGATGCATATCCAAACGCTCCGATCTCGCAATTAATTATGGGACTAGCATACGCGATTAGAGTTCGAATTTCAATATTAAAATTGGGACGGCCGTGCGAAATTGATAACACATATTATGTAAACTTAGGCTAACTTTTTACGCGCAGCGGCCTTCGCCGGCCTTCCCTCCGCGTTAAAGAACGTGAATCCGGCTGAGGTAGTCGGATATCATCTTCCCTTCGCCGCTTCGCTCGCAAGAGAGTATCTCCTGCCCGTCCTCGTAGAGGGCAGAGTAAAGGGTTCCCCCGGCGTTGGCGAACCTGTGGAGCGCGGCGCACTTGCCCTCGGCGGCGCGGGAAGCCGGCATGATCGTTCCGACGAACTCATGGGGGCTGTCGTCGCCGAATCCCGCAGACAGCCAGGTCTGGGTTTTATCGGCGCGCATTTCTCGGACATCTTTGAAGTCGCTGCTTTCTTCTGACGTTTCGTAGCCGGCTTCGCCGATCATGGGCCCTCCTCTTCCTATGTGCTGTCGTGATCGATAATACCAGCAATTCGAAACGAATTAATACCTTGAAGATAGCTAATTTGGTACAATCGTGAAAAGACCGGGCCTGAAATGTTGGAGGATCGATGGCGAAGGCTGTGCCCCTGTCCGAGTTCCGCGTGAATTCGGCAAGGATACTCGAAGGGCTCTCCGAAACGAGGGGGTTCGCGTACCTGACCAAGAACGGCTACTCGGTGGCTGTCGTGGCGGACGTGGAGGAGTTCGAGCGCATGTACGGCTACGCCATCGACCATGGCTACAAGGCAGGTCGGGATGAGCAAAGCGAGTGATTTGGGGTACTGGGTCAAGGATCACGGCGGCGTGGTTTTCGCGGCCATCATGGTCGTCGCCCTCGTGGCGATGTTCGTGGCCGCCATCGTTGTATCCTCGCAACAGCCCGAAGCGGAGCCCGAGGACACGGTGAGCGGAGGGTACGTGGGATCCTGGTACCATGTCGAGTACGACAAGGCGTACGTGCTCACCCTTAACGGCGACGGCACGGCGCGCTACTACGACAAGACCCTGGTGCAGCCTTTGATGTTCGGAAAATGGGAGGTAGGCGAGAACATGAAGGTCTCGTTCTTCGAGCCGGAAGGCGAGCAGCCCAACGCGAGCGCCGGCGAGGAGTTCGCGTTCTACACGACGCCTAACGAGGACGGATCCATCCCGTCCTCGCCCGCTACCCTGTCCTACAAGGGATCCTACTCGTCGTCCCAGATATGGCTGTTCTGGCCCAGCAAGGCGGCTGCGGAGGCGGAATGGGCCGAGCGCAACCCGAACAAGGCGGCGGTATCGTGAACGTCGCGGTGATGACGGGGGCTTTGGGGTACAGGGAGTACAACACCACCCTCATGACCATGGACGGGTGGACGGACTCGAGGGGCACGGACAGGCACCCGACCGTGGTTGACGAGAGGGTCAACGTCGGATCCTTCATGTCCGGCGACGACCATCTGTACGCGGACGTCTACTGCCATGACGACGAGGTCGAGAGGATCGGCGCGAACCCCGACCCGAAACCCGAGCGCGAGCCCGAGTTCCTCGTCAGGAAGAAGCTGCTCGACAAGCGGTACCTCGGCGGCCTGCTCTACCTGAAGGTCGGGGAGCTCGTCGTCGTCGACAGGCTGAAGGACGTGCTGCCGATGGAGGCCCCGCAAGGGGGCGGCGAGGTAGAGGACGCCGAGGTCGACCTTTATTGGGACGAGGCCGCCGAGGCCGAGGACGCCGAGGTCTGACGTCCCTACCGCGACGCGCCCCTCCCTTCCTTGGCCGCCACGTTCGCCGCGATGTTCCGGCTCTTCGCGGACTGGTAGGCGGCCTGCTTGGCCCTCGACGCCGCCGCGCTCCTCGAGACGGCCTTCTTGCGCGCCTCTTCGAGGTGCCTTGCGTGGATCTCGGCTGCGAGGCGCGAGCGCTGGCCGCGGGAGTCCTGCCCCTGCGGCTTGGGCCTGACCGCCTCGCCGCCCGCCGCCTTGCGGGCCGGCGGCTCCAGGCCCGCGACTGCATATGCCGCGTCCCGCGCGCCGGAGACGCGGCTTAGGTTCCTCGCCGCGTCGAAGTAGGCCGCCTCGGCCGCCCCAATGGAGCGCTCCATCCCCTCGGCCTTGGAAAGGACGTCCGCGACGCTCTCGCCCCTGGACTCGGCGATGCCCTCGAGGGCCCTCTCGGCGATCGTTCCGGCCTGGACCGCGCTTGCGTCCTCGTACGTCCAGGCCGCCTCGCTCTTGCCGCCGACGACGCCGCGCATGGCCTCGACCGCTTCCGCGTATCGTGCGACGTCGCGCGCCCACGATCCTTCGACGAGGGCGTCCTGCAGGGCCGTCTCCCTCGACGACATGATCCGCTCGGCGGCGAGCACCGCGGCGCGCCATCCTTCCGTGCGGTCGATGCCGTTGCTGCGCGCTATGGCGGCGATGCTCTCTATGTTGGCCACGCCGAGCTGGCGGCCCTGCCTCAGCAGCGACTCGGAATACGACAGCACCGCTTCGTCGCCTATGCGCTTGCGCGCGGACGCGAGGTCTATAACGGCTTGGGCGTACATGACGCTCTTTATCTCGCACCGGATCCGGGCGGCGGCCGGATCCTGGTTCCTGGCGGCTTCTTCGAGCTGCAGGTTGAGATGCGAGAGGGTGCGGGAGTACGATTCGCCGTCGACTATCCCGTAGATCTCCTTGACCTTGGCCGCGCGCTCGAGCGACTTGATGTTGTCGAGGTGCTGCCAGCGGGATCCCGCCTCCTCGTGCCATACGAGCCTCTCGGTGCCGAGACGGCACTCGACCTTCCCCCGCCTCCTCACGAGGGAGACGTCGTACGTCGCCGGCGTGGCGTCGACGTCGGGGAGGGATACGGACTCGGACGAGTTCCGCTTGATGGCCTCCCCTACCGCGACGATGCCGAAGTTCAGGCCGAGCTTCTGCTCCTTGGCCTTGCGCCCGTTGGAGTCGCAGTACGTCAGCGTCCCTCTCCTGGTTATGGTCACGCTCACGCCCTTGTCGGCGAGGGCCGCCTTGAACTGGTCCCAGCTGCTGGCCGTCCTGCACGCCTTGGCGACGGCCTTCCTGATGGACTCCTTGTAAGGCACGAACCCCTTGGCGAGCATCGCGCACTCCTCCTTCGTCCTGCAGATGCGCATCGTCTTCAAGGGATCTTCCCTGGCGTCGGACGTCCTCATTTTCGGCAACGGCGCCAGGCTGTACTTCTCGGCGAGCTCCTGCGCGACGTTCGCCTGGCGGGCGAGGTCGTCTTTCGCGAAATGCCATTTCCTGCCCGTCTGCGTGTTGAGCGCGTTGATGCAGATGTGCGCGTGGGGTATTCCCTGCAGGCCCTTCTTCAGGCGCTCGTGGTTGTCGTCGTGGTAGACGATGGCGGCCGTCGCTCCGGGGCCGAACGCCTTCACCACCCACTCCTTCGCGTACGCCCTGAGCGTGTCCAGATCGATGCCGTCCTCGGGGTCTGGCGCGAGCACGTAGTGGCGGTAGGTGACGGCCTTCCCCTCCCTTCCGCCCGTCCTCCTGTCGCATCCGGCGGCACGCCTGAGGTCGTCCATGTACCGAGCCCAGTCGCCCTGCGCGCTCGGAGGGATCCCGACGAAGTCCTCGGCGAGGGCGCGGTCGAACTCCGCGCCGTGCCCGTCGTGGAGGTAGCCGGCTATGCCCTTCGCCGCCACGCGGAGCGTGTCGGCCTCGCTTATCTCGCCCATGCGGCGCTTGCGCCTGTCGTCCTTCGACCCCTTGCGCAGGTAGTCCATGACGCCGGCGCAGCCCGTGTGACCGGTTATGGTCTTGAGCATCGGCATCGCTAGCGCTCCCCCGCTGCCCGGTCGAGCATCAAGGAGGCCTCCATCAGCCGGTCGCTCCATCCCTGCAGGGCCTTGGCCGTGGGCGCTAGCGAGGCTCCGATAGACGCCGCCTCGAGCTCCCACGCCACCGATTTCATCGCCCTCGAGGCTGATTCCAGATCGGCGTCGGCGGCACCTTGGAGGCCGGCGGAGATGAGCTCCCGGACGTAGGAGCCCCGCACCCTTGAGGCGTCGGGCTTCCCCGCCCTGCGCGCGTAGTCGGCGCAGTCGCGGTCGAGCTTCGCGCTCAGGTCGGCCGAGAGCCTGACGTTGAGGTAGCCGCCGTCGAGCGCTTCCTGCTTCTTGTAGCCTTTGGATCGCGGCAACCGGCTTCCTTCCTTCAATGCGTTTCGAGCGCAGCGAGCGAGCGTTAGCGAGGGGCGGCCCGGCCGCCCGTCGGCGCAGCCGACCCGTGCCTGTACGGCCCGGAGGCTTGCCTCCGGCTTACGCGCCGCGTGCGGCGCGTTCCAGGGTTCGGGGCGGAAGCCCCGTGCACGTTGTAACGCAAAATTTATTTTGTGTTACAACGTGCGTCTCTTGCTAACCTCCCTACAGAGTTTAACGTGCTGCGCGGCCTAGCGCAAGCGCGGGTTCGGGCCGATGGGCGCGGGTGGCTTTGCACAGGCTTTCCCATGAAGGGACCCTACGCGGATCCCGTAATGGAGGAAGGGTGTGTGAAGCCACCCGGTGGATGCTCGGGGCGAGCATCCACCGGGCCGAGCGGAGCGCCTTCTGGCGCGACGCGAGGCCGACGTCGCGATTTTCGGGAGCCGGCCTCCTGGCGGCGAAACGGCGGCGCGGTCGTTGCCGCGCCGAGTGTGGGCAGGCGCTCGCGGCTGTCCACACTTCCGGCGAAGCCGGCATTGCAGGTTGGGGTTTCCTCTTCCTGGTTTCAGGGTCTTTCAACGTCGACAAGGCTTTCCATAATCGAGCGGTCTTTCGATTGTGGAAAGGCGTACTCGCCTGTTCGTGTTCCAGGGTTTCGGATTGGTTGGTTGGCTTAGTTTGGAGGGCGGTCGATCTCGAAGAGCCCCGCTGCTGCGGCCCTTTTGCCCGGCTCTTAGAGAGCCGGGCAAAAGGGCTTCGGGCCCTAGCATATTGGCCGCGCCGTCCGCTCAGAGCGGCCGGCGCGGATACCCTTCTTTCTCGCTTTGGCGTTTAGGGGTTCTTGGTTTTTGGAGCAAGAAAGCGCGCCTTCCCACAATTCGGTCGCCGCAAAGAGCGCGGCGATTTTTTCCACAACGCCGATCCCGGCGCTACGGAATTAATCCCTAGCGGTTCCTTCGCGCATCGGCGTTGTGGAAAAAACCTAATCGGCCGAATTATGGAAAGCCTTGTCGACGTTGAAAGACCCTGAAACCAGGAAGAGAAAAACCCCGCATTGAAGGAGAGGATGGCCGCCCCAAAAATGGGCGTCTAAACGACGGAGGGCCATCGCAGGCCCTCCGATTCCGCCTTTGCCGATCCAGGAAGCTTGCGAGGGCGAAAGGCTATATAGAAAGGTTCTCATTGCCCCCGCCGGAGCAATGAGAACCAACAAGACACCGCAACGTTTTATCGGGATGCGACCGTCTCGTACTTGTCGAGGTATTCAGCCAACGCATCGCGGTATATCTCGGAGGGCTTTACGCCCCTGCTCTTCGCTATGCGGTTCGCTCTCTGCACCTTCTCGCACGGGTAGACAACGGTGACGCGCTTCTTGCCCACTGCGTCGAGGTGGGAACCGCTGTACACCTGTCCGTCCTCGTGTGGGTAGTCTCCGCGCTCATAAGCGGCGGCGCTCTCTTCGATCCATTCGTTGGTCAAACCATACTTGGCCGCAAGTTCATCTACGTTCATTGATTTCACCTCTCCATCCTTAGCTCTCGGAGCGTCTTGGCGCTCGGCGGGATCATCGCGTGGTAGACAAGGAAGCTGTCGATATCCTCATCGTAGACATAAACGAGCTCGATGAATCTTCCTTGCGTATCGAACCCTACACCGACCCACTCGCCGCTCTCGCGGCGCGTGTAGCTCACCATCCCTCGCACGGCATCGTAAACGTCTTGGGGTTTTATCTCCGGATGACGCTGCTCGATTCTCGGGTGTATGTCGATGTGGCTCATTGCCGTCCTTTCTGCATGGTATGAATAATATCATACTATTTACTCTTTTTCCACCCGCCGCCCTTGCTCCAAGGATGCGCCGCTAGTGTCTCGGCCCAGTAGTTCATTTATCAGCAGCCGTTCATCGACGTGGTATTTAGGGAGGGGCATCCACCAGCACCACGCCGGACGATTGTCTTCATCATCACTTGGGCGAGTGCTCTGAACATGCAACAGGATGTTAGGGATCAATTTGTAGCGTCCATGATTAAAACGGGATGTCTTCGTCGTAGACGGATGCTGTAGAATCAGGCGAAAGGGACGACGGGATGGCTGCGAATTCCGCGTTGGCGTCGTAGCCGTCGGTCTTATTACGGCTGGACATGAACTCGAGCTCGTCGACGATCACCTCGATCTTGCTGCGCTTCTGGCCCTCGCGCTCCCACTGGCTCCAACGGAGCTTGCCCTCGATGGACACTTTGGTGCCCTTGCTGAGGTAACGCGAAAGACTTTCGGCGCGCGCGCCGAACATCGTGCAGTCGATGAAGTTCGGATAATCCTCCCACTCGCCCGTCTGCTGGTTCTTGCGACGGTCGTTGACCGCTACGCCGAAGCCGAGCACGGGAAGCCCGCTCGCGGTGGAGCGAAGCTCGGGATCGCGCGTAAGGTTGCCGCTGATGATAACTCGGTTAATGCTCATGGTCTTCTTCTTTCAGATTTGGCTGTCTTACGAGATGCCCGGTCTGTTCTCATAGATGCCGAAGTACCCCCTTCCATTCGTGAATAATAACGCAACAAGAAAGAGTGACGGTTAGTGTCCTTCTAACCGTCACTCTTTCTTGTTGGAAACAGGGGCGCAGGGGGCGTAGCCCCCGCTGAACCGCCGTGACGGCTATGGGATGACGTCGAGCACCGTGCCGAGCACCGTGCGCAGACCCTCCCCGAACGAGGCCCCGTTCGACGCCGCGGTGAGGATCGCGCTGGCCAGCAGGCTGAGGGCGGCCACGACGACCAGCGCCACGGCACCCCGCCCTACCGTGTACGCTACGGATTGGGCCCTGGCTGCCATCGTCGGCTTGGGCGCGTCGGGGTAGACGTGCCGGACAACCACCTCCCCCGATCCCGTCTGCACGACGTTCCCCCGCGACGCCTTCAGCTGCGCGTCGATGCGCTGCAGATCCGCCTGCCACGCGGCGGCGTCCTCGAGCCTCTTCGCCTTGACGTCGGCGAGTTCCGCCAAAGCCGCGCGGAGCCTTTCTTCCGCGTCCTCGGCCGTACCGGCCTTCGCCTTCGCGGCGGCGAGCGCTGTCTCGAGCTCGCTCGAACGCGCCCGGGCATGCTCAAGATCCTTCGCCAGGGACTCCGAGTCGAGGGCGGCCTCCTTGGCGGCGTTCTCCGCTTGCGCCGCGCGCTTTTCGGCGGCCTGCAGCTCCTCCGACAGCCTGTCCGCGAGCGAAGAGCGGCGCGAGAGCTCCGATTCCGCGTCGTCCAGGAGGCCGGCGAGCCGTTCCCGTTCCTTCAGGACGTTGGCGTACAGATCCCGCTCGTCGGAGATGTTGGAGATCAGCTCGGACATCCCGTTGTCGAGTTGCCGTACCCTCCTCTCCGCTGCCTCCGTCTTGCTGCGCGCGGTGTAGAGCTCGTCGGTAAGCGCGGACACCTTGTCCTGGAGCATGGAGAGCGCTCGGGCTGCTTGCTCGCTTTCGGAGCTTGCCGACACGAGGTCTTGCTCCGCCTTTGCGCGTCTCGCCTCGCTCCGCTCGAGGGCGGCCCTGGCCTCCTCCGCCTCCGTCTCGGCGGCTCCCTTGGCGACGGCGAAGGAGGCGGCGTCGCGCTCGAGCGAGCCCAGCCGGGCGAGCGCCTCGTCTCGCGCCGACGCCGCCTCCTCCAGCTGCGCCTCCGCCTCGGCCCTGGCCGCGGTTTCCACTGCCACGATGCCTTCGAGGCGGGCGCGATCCTCCCCCGCCCGCTCCAGCGCCTCCGTAGCGGCTCTGAGGGCGGCCTCGGATTCTGCGGATCGCTTCTCCGCCTGCTCGATCTGCCGGTCCGCCTCCCGCCGGCCGGCTTCCGCCTCGTCCCTCGCGGCGGCCGCCGCGGCGAGCTCCGCCTCAAGGGCGTCGGTATGCCGTCTTTGCGCCGCAGCGTCCCTCTCGAGCGCCTCTGCAGCCATCCTCGCTTCGGCGACGATAGCCTCCAGGCGGCCGTCGGAGGGCGCTTGCGGCGCAGGTGCAGGATCCTCCTGCAGCCGAGCGGGTTCCGGTATCGCGGCGGGGG
>OGTS01000201.1_pt1 | contig 22851 bp, 18 predicted proteins | sample 1574681 | NCBI WGS metagenome assembly OGTS01 (sample SAMN03295829, study PRJEB24534) | human gut metagenome | isolation source: fecal sample 4 from infant 4 | host: Homo sapiens | place: USA: Pittsburgh, PA | collected 2014-07 | reverse complement strand
TCTTAAGTCCATGCATGAACTTTGAGTAAGATATATCGTTCATTCTACATGCAGCATTTATTCTCTGTATCCAAAGCTTTCTGAAGTCTCTCTTCTTCTGCTTTCTACCAACATATGCGTTCTTTAATGACTTCATTACAAACTGGTTTGAAGTCTTGAAAAGCTTACTTCTTGATCCTCTGAATCCCTTTGCAAGCTTTAATATTTTTTTATGTCTCTTATGGGCATTCATACCCTTCTTTACTCTTGCCATTCCTCTTCCTCCTAAAAATATTTCTTACTTGTATGGTAATAACTGTGCTATTCTCTTTGCATCTCCGTCACTAACTAAAGTTGACTGTCTAAGGTTCATCTTAGTCTTAGGAGACTTCTTAGTAAGTATATGACTCTTGTAAGCCTTAGCTCTCTTTAACTTACCGCTTCCTGTTTTCTTTAATCTCTTTGCTGCACCTCTATGTGTCTTCATTTTTGGCATAACAAAATCCTCCTCTCAATTATTATCTATTTCTTTGGATCTATAATTACAACCATATTATTACCCTCAAACTTAGGGGCCTTATTAGGTTCTCCAAATTCACTTACTAATTCTATGAATTTCATCATTACTTCCTTGCCTATATCCTTATGGCCTAGCTCTCTACCCCTGAATCTAAGCTCAACCTTGACCTTATCTCCCTTTTGTAGGAACTTAATAGCATTATTAGACTTAGTCTTTAAATCATTATCGCCAATACCTGGTCTTAGTCTAACTTCCTTAACAACTACTACCTTCTGTTTTTTCTTGGCTTCTTTTTCTTTTCTCGCCTGCTCATATCTGAATTTACCGTAATCCATTATTCTACAAACAGGTGGTTCTGCATTTGGTGAAATCATTGCTAAATCAAGATTCTTCTTAGCTGCCATTTCCATAGCCTGCTTTATTGAAACTACACCTAACTGTTCATTGTCGTCAGATATCAGTCTTACTTCCTTTGCTTTGATTTCTTCATTAATTGCTAGTTCTTTACTAATAATAGAACACCTCTACTTTCAACTTAATAAAAATGCTTAGTTCATTTTTTACAATAAAAAAGACGGAACAAATCCGCCATAAGTTATCCATAGATTATAATCTATGCTTCTGATACTTATACAACCTTATTAAGCTCTGCCATAAGGTGAGAACGGACTCTACTTCTTTTCTACTCAACTAGTATATAACATATATCTATTCATGTCAAGCACTTTTCATATATTTTTTATATAGGGGGCAATAGCCCCCATATTTAACTTGTACTTTCCATTTAAATTCAATCCTAAATTAAAATTCGGTTCTAAATTTAACTCGGATCTAAATTTAAATCAGATTCTTATTTCAACTTGGACTCCAAGCCTCTCTTGCAATTCCAACAAAACTACAATTCCCCCAAAACAAAGTATGCTTTGTCGATTAGTGAGAAATTATCTCGTAACCATCCTCTGTTACTAAGACCTGGTGTTCCCACTGGGCTGACAAGGAACCATCTCTAGTGTATGATGTCCAGCCATTTTTCTTGTCTATATAAACTTGTGGCTTGCCTATATTTATCATGGGCTCAATTGTAAACACCATACCAGGCACCATAAGCATACCAGTATCCTTCTGACCTACATGAGACACAAATGGTTCTTCGTGGAATTCATTACCTATACCGTGGCCACCAAACATGGTAACAACACTATAGCCATTCTCGTGGGCATACTCCTGTATAGCAGCTCCTATATCGCCTATATGCCCCCACGGTCTTACCTGATCTAGGCCCTTATTTAGGCACTCTTTAGTGAACTCAACTAGCTTTTTAGCCTCTTCGCTCACATTACCGATCGTAAACATTCTTGACGCATCAGAGAAATATCCGTCCTTTATAGTAGATATATCTACATTTATTATATCTCCATCCTTTAATATCACTTTTTCATCTGGTATTCCGTGACAAACCTCGTTATTTATTGACGTACAACAAGATTTTGGATATCCTTCATAGTTAAGAGGCGCTGGAATAGCATCATGGTCTACTGTATATTTATATACCATCTTGTCAATATCTTCAGTCGACATTCCAGCCACTACCTTATCCTCTAAGAAGTCTAGTATACCTGTGTTTACTTCAGCTGACTTTTTTATTCCCTCTATCTCTCTTGGTGTCTTTATTATAGTTTCATCCGGCACTATATGGCCCTTCATCCTGTATTCCCTTAGTTTTTCATCAAATTCTAGGTGGCACTTTTTATATTTTTTACCACTGCCACACCAACACCCATCATTTCTATTTAGCATTTTTACCTCCTATGTATAGCCTCATAATTATATGATACCACATTTTTATAAAAATATACATTTATTATTTGTATTTGATACTTGTTATTAATTTTGTGTACTAGTACACTTCTGTTTTTTTTCTTAATTGACCTGCATCAATTGACAATATGCGTAATAAAATAATAGAATGAAATGAGGATTTATTATAATAAAATTTAATATTATATATGGTTAGTCAAGGAGGTATTATTATGAAAGACTCAAAAGTTTCAAGACTTACTCAATGTGCAATACTAGCAGCCCTATGCTTTGTATCATTCACTTACTTGCAGATCAAGATACCTGTACCTGGTGGAGACGCTACTTCAATCCATTTTGGTAACGTATTTTTGGTGCTTGCATCACTATTAATAGGAGGTGTGTATGGTGGGCTTGCCGGTGCTATAGGTATGACAATAGCAGATATAATGGATCCAGTCTATATACTAGTCGCTCCAAAGACATTTGTCTTAAAGTTTATAATAGGTCTAATAGTAGGTACACTTGCCCACAAATTTGGACATATTAATGAGACAAGTGATAGAAAGCATATATTTAACTGGGTTCTAATGTCATCTATTTGTGGTATGGCATTCAATGTTATCGCAGACCCACTAGTTGGATACTTCTACAAGATATATGTACTTGGTCAGCCAGCTGACGTTGCTAGTGTCCTAGCAAAATGGAGTGCAGGTGCTACATTCTTCAATGCTATAACTACTGTTATAATAGCTTGCTTGATATACAATGCGCTTAGACCTATCCTAATAAAGTCAAATTTATTACTAGGTTACAATCCATCTAAAAATGCTAAAAATAGAGTTGAATAAGTTCTTGCCTTTTGCTACAGATTATGTTACAATATTCTAGTAGCAAACGAGGACATTGCTGGATTGCTGGAATTGGCAGACGGGGCGGACTCAAAATCCGTTGGTAGCAATACCGTGTGGGTTCAAGTCCCACATCCAGCACTTAGAACAGACTTTAGGGTCTGTTCTTTTTTTATAAATTCTAAAAAATCCACTGCAGTCCTAGATTCCCATCACCACTCACCGAATCCACACTGCTAATATAATAATTCAATTATCAAAAATCTTTTATCTTATTTCTTAAAATCCCAAAAACACCTATTAAATTCTGGTCATAAGTGATATTATAGTATATAGATATAGTGTTACTTTGGAATTAAATCTTACTCCAATTTAATATGTTAATAGAAAAGAGGTATAAATATGATAAGTAAAAATTTAGAAAATGCCATTAATGAACAGATTAATTTTGAGTTTTATTCAGCCTACACATACTTGGCTATGTCAGCATATGCTGAAGAGATCGATTTTCCAGGAGCTGCAAACTTCTTCAAGATCCAGGCTCAAGAGGAATTAGACCATGCTAGAAAAATGTACGATTACCTATTCCAAAAGGGTGGTAAGGTAGTGCTTGAAGCCATCGAAAAGCCTAAGGCAGAGTTTGACAACCTATTGAATATCTTTGAAGAAGGTTTAAAGCATGAACAGACAGTAACTAAGAGAATATATAATATAGCCAACATAGCTCTTGATGAAAAGGAACACGCAACTATGAGTTTCCTTAGCTGGTTTGTAGATGAACAGGTCGAAGAAGAAGAAAACTTTACAAACCTTGTAAAGAAGATCAAAAGAGCAAGTGGCAATGAAGCCAACCTATATATGATAGATGACGAACTTGCAACTAGGGTATACACTCCTCCAGTACCAGCTAAATAGGCGTACTTGTAAGTTGAGTCAATCTATATGATTGGATAAGATAAAATTAGATTAGTTAAGTTATATCCATTAAACTAAACAAATATATCAATTACAAAAGGGGCCTATTGAGCCCCTTTTATAGTGTATAAAATTCTTTAAATGTTTTAAGCCTTATCTAGGTTTTATATCCTATAAAACTTCTACTTCTACGTTTTCTCTTTCGTCTATCTGCTTTTGAACCTTTGCAAGGAAGTCTTCAACTGACATCTGTCCTAACTCACCCTCATCTCTTGATCTAACAGATAGTAGGCCGCTTTCCATTTCCTTTTCACCTACAACTAGCATATAAGGTATCTTTTCTAGCTGGGCTTCTCTTATCTTAAATCCAACCTTTTCTGCCCTATCATCAAGTTCAACCCTGATACCTGCATCAAATAGCTTTTCAACTAGTTCTTTTGCAAATTCATTGTACTTGTCTGATACTGATAGGACCTTTACCTGGCATGGTGCTAGCCATACTGGGAACTTACCAGCGTAGTTTTCTATTAGGATTCCTATGAATCTTTCTATTGAACCAAGAGCAACTCTATGGATCATTATTGGTCTATGCTTTTCTCCATCCTTACCTACATATGTAGCATCAAACCTCTGTGGTAGCTGCATATCTAGCTGGATTGTACCACACTGCCAAGTTCTACCTATACAGTCTCTTAGGTGGAAGTCTATCTTTGGTCCATAGAAGGCACCGTCACCCTCGTTTACTATATAGTCCATGCCTAATTCTTCTAGTGCACCTCTTAGACCATCTTCTGCTATTGCCCATTCTTCATCAGTTCCCATTGAATCTTCTGGTCTAGTAGACAACTCTACATGGTAACTGAATCCAAACTTAGTATATACCTTGTCTATTAGGTTAACTACTCCCTTTATTTCATCTCTGATCTGTTCCGGTAGCATGAATATATGAGCATCATCCTGAGTGAAGGCTCTAACTCTCATTAGTCCATGTAGGGCGCCTGATAGTTCGTGTCTATGTACTCTACCTCTTTCCCCAACTCTCATAGGGAAATCTCTATATGAATGTAGCTGTGACTTGTAGTATAACATGGCTCCTGGACAGTTCATAGGCTTGATTGCATAATCTTCTTCATCTATCTGAACTGTGTACATATTTTCCTTGTAATGGAACCAGTGACCTGAAGTCTCCCATAATTTTCTGTTAAGTATTATTGGAGTTTCTATTTCAACATAGTGGGCTTCTCTGTGGATTTCTTCCCAGTACTTCATTAGAGACTGCTTTAGGGCTGTACCTCTTGGCAAGAATAGAGGGAATCCTGGTCCTTCTTCTGGTATCATAAATAGTCCAAGTTCCTTACCTATCTTTCTGTGGTCTCTCTTCTTAGCTTCTTCAAGCATCTTTAAGTAGGCTTCTAGGTCCTTATTCTTTTCAAATGAAGTACCATATACTCTTTGAAGCATCTTGTTGTTTTCATCACCTCTCCAATAAGCACCTGCTATTGACTGTAACTTAAAGGCCTTTACCTTCTTAGTTGACTGAAGGTGTGGTCCCCTACATAGGTCAACAAAATCTCCCTGTCTGTACATTGATATTACTTCTTCAGCTGGAAGGTCTTCTATCATTTCTACCTTGTAGTCTTCACCAATTTCCTTCATCATCTTGATAGCTTCTTCTCTAGATACCTCAAAACCTTCGATTTTTAGGTCTTCCTTAACTATCTTCTTCATTTCAGCTTCTATCTTTTCTAGGTCTTCTGGAACTAACCTATAGTCTAAATCTATATCATAGTAGAATCCATTGTCTATTGCTGGACCTATAGCAAGCTTGGCTTGAGGCCAAAGTCTCTTTACAGCCTGGGCAAATATATGGGCTGAAGTATGTCTAAATACTTCCTTACCCTCTGCGTCATCAAACTTAAAGAAGTTTACCTTGCAGTCCTTGTCTAGCTTTTCATTTAGGCTAGCCATTCTTCCATCAACTGAACCTACTAGTACACTTCTAGCAAATCCATCACTAATTCCCTTGGCAACGTCAAGTAGTGATACTCCATCTTCAAACTCTAGGACACTGCCGTCTTTTAATTCAACTTTTATCATAATAATACCTCCATATAAAATCAATAATAAAAAAAACTCGTCCCCAAATAAATATTTGGGACGAGTTAAAATTCGCGGTTCCACCCAAGTTTCCGATAATAATCGGACTCTCGATAAGACTTTAAGGCAGTCAACCGGACACTTTCAGAAGCCTATAGGCCCTACTAAATCCTGCTCAAAGGTAGTTTTCGAAATGTCTCTTTCTCATTGGACTTTCAGCCGGTGATCCAAATTCTCTGTAGATGATCTACATCCTACTCTTCCTTCTTCATAGCTTATTATTTATGTTGTATCCATAGTACCACAATGAAATTTATAAATCAATAGCAATCATTTAAATTATTAAAAAAACTTTCATCGACCTATCTTTCATGTGTATAAATTTAATATTTCTAGTATATTTTTAAGTGGTCAGCCTCTTCCTGCCCCTTCATCACCCTGTAGGCACCCTGGGCCAAGGCCTTCATCTCAAACTCACCAGCATATATGCTAATATCAGCCAAAAATGCCACCTTTTCCTCTATCCATCCAGTAAGTAGCTTCGAATTAGCCATACCACCTGTTAGAACTATACCATCTATCTTACCATTGTCTACAACTGCTAGTGAACCTATATACCTAGCTATCTGGTAGGCCATACCCCTGTAGACCTTCTTTGCTTCTTCGTCACCATTTGCTATCATGGCTTCAACTTCTCTGGCGTCATTAGTTCCTAGGTAGGAAATAAGGCCACCAATTGAATCTTCGTAACTCTGCATCGCATCAGCCCCCTCTTCCCTAGCCATTGTTATGCAGCTGTATATAGGGAGAGCTCCTGCCCTATTTGTAGAAAATGGACCCTCATCTGATGATATGACATCTACCAAGTGACCATTTTTCTGGAAATTCATAGATATTCCTCCACCTAGATGGGCTACAATTATAGATGACTTATAGTAGTCAAGTCCCTTATCCTGGCAGTACTTCATGGCAACAGCCCTAGTATTCAAGGCATGAGAGAAAGACCTTCTCGGATAGTTTTTAAGACCTGATAACCTAGCCTCATCAGTCATCTCATCAACTGAAACTGCATCGTATATATAGGCTGGTATATTGCCAATATCACTTAGCTTCTTGGCTACAAGAGCTCCTAGATTAGAAGCATGTAGCTGGGCTGGATGGTTTCTCATTATGTAGCATAGGTCTTCATCAACGACATATGCACCTGTATGCAGGGGAGGAAGCATACCGCCTCTTGATACGATTACATCAAGATCCTTGACCTCCATGTCGTTTACCTTCAAAAAGTCCATAACCTGGTCAAATCTCATATCAGTCTGGTCATATATAGACTTGTACTGGGCAAGCACATCAGAGCTGATATCCATTGAACCAGTCATCAGTTCATTACAATCTTCATACAAGGCTAGTTTAGTCGATGTCGAGCCTGGGTTTATGACAAGTATTTTCATATTTTTCTCCTTTATAAAATAATTTTCAAGTAAGCAGTTTCCTAGTGCTGGGCAAGGGCTGCCATTGCTATTGAATAGTACTTCTCTTCTGCTGATGCACTCCTAGATGTAAGGACTATAAGACACTTGGCTCCAACAATAAATCCTGCCATCTTTCCACCACCTGCAAAATTAAATGACTTATCCAATATATTACCCGCTTGTATATCTGGAACAAGTAAGATATCAGGATCTCCGGCTACCTCACTCTCAAATCCCTTTATCTCGGCTGCCCCCTTCTTGTAGGCAAGGTCAAATGATATTGGACCTTCAACTAGGCAATTCTTTATGATACCTTTTTGGTTTCTTCTCTTTAATTCAGCTGCGTCTACAGTCGATTGCATCTTAGGGTTGACCCTTTCAACAGCAGACAATACAGCTACCTTTGGCCTCTCATAGCCTAGGTTACGGTATATTTCTACTGCATTTTCAATTATCTTCTGCTTTTCTTCTACATCTGGGTACATACACATGCCACCATCTGTTATAGTTATCAGCTTGTGGTAGGTAGGCATCTGTTCAAACGACATATGTGTCATCAACTTGTCTGTCCTAAGGCCCTTTTCCTTGTCAACTACAGCCCTCATAAGAACAGCTGTCTCTATGTGACCCTTTAGTATAAAGTCTGCATTTCCCTCTCTTACTAGTTCTACTACCTTTTCAGCAGCCTTTGAGTCTTCATCTACGCCTATTATTTCATAGTCTTTATCAACACCTAGTTTTTTTAACTCTTCTTTAATTTCAGACTCATGACCTACGAATATCGGCCAGGCTAGACCCAACTTTTCTGCCTCTATAGCCCCGCCTATGGCAGCTTCATCAGCCATACAGACAGCACATCTTTTCATCTCCTTAAAGGCCCTTACCCTCTCAATTACTTCGTCAAAATTCTTTATCATATTATTCTCCTTCACATTTTATCCTTTGCATCTTGCAGACTCCATTGGATTTTATAATCAGCAATGAGTACTAACCATATACCGATTAGTACTCATTACTTCACCGGTGGATGTATCAAATCTTCAAAAGGTTCAAAAAAACTTTTTCCGCATTATTTGACCCTCTTAATCATTATACTAGTTCAATACCCACTCTTAGTGCTTTTTTATTAATTTCTATGAATTTTTCTTTAACATTTTCTTCAATTATTTTATCCCAGTCTATTTCTTCAAGATTCATCTTCTTGATTATAGTTCCTAGGAGGATTATATTCATTACTTTTTGGTTGCCTAGCTTTTTGGCTTCTTCACTTGCATCAAAGGCATATACCTTGCCAGACCTAGCTTCTATCAGTTCTTTAGTATTTTCTGGATACTTGTCCTTGCCTGATAAGACTCCAATTGGGTTGAACCTAGCTGTATTTAATACCACTACACCATCCTCTCTAAGATAGTCGATATTTCTTAGGACCTCTAACTCCTCAAATCCCATTATTATATCCGCTTCCCCCTGTGGCACAACCGGTGAATATACCTTATCTCCATATCTCAGATGGGTAAGGACCTGTCCTTCTCTCTGACTCATACCGTGGACTTCACTCATCTTTACGTCATAACCTGCACTCATAAGACCTATAGTAAGCAACTTGCTGGCTGTTATAGTCCCCTGTCCGCCTATTCCAGTTAGTAATATATTCTTAGTCATCTTATTGAACCACCTTTCCTATCGCTCCTACAGGACATACCTGGGCACATACACTACAACCTACACACTTGTTTATATCTATTGAAGACTTCTTAATATCAGTCTTGAAAGATATAGCCGGACAACCTGTCTTAGTACACTTCTTACAGCCTATACATGTATCTTGGTCTACACTGTACTTGTCCTTAAATGATCCTGGGAAGTTTTTCTTGTCTTCCTCTGACTGGACCTTAAGTGCACATGGCCACCATGTTATTATCACTGAAGGCTCATCTAGGCCCAATGCCCAGTCAAATGCAGCTTCTACCTCTTCTAACTTGTTAGGATTTACCCTTCTTATATTCTTTACACCTATGGCCCTTACAACTGATTCTATATCTACCTCATTAGTTTGGCTGCCCTGGGCTGTATAACCAGTCCCAGGATTTTGCTGCTGACCAGTCATGCCTGTAATCCTGTTGTCCAAGATACAAGTCACTGTGGATGAATTGTTGTATACAACATTTAATAAGGAGTTGATACCTGTGTGGAAGAAAGTAGAGTCTCCTATTACAGATATAACCTTTTTGTCTTGGTTTTGATCCATCTTAAATACCTGTGATGCACCGTGACCCATACTGATACTTGCTCCCATACAAAGTGTCATATCCATGGCATTGTATGGAGCCCCAAACCCAAGAGTATAGCAACCTATATCCCCTGATATCATGACATTCTTCCTCTTGCCAAGAGTATAGAAGAATCCCCTATGCGGACATCCAGCACAGAAAGTCGGAGCCCTGTTTATCATCACTTCCTTGGCAGCTTGGTCTATCTTGACATCTTGTCCGTATACCGATTTTCTTATAACCTCAGGTATCATTTCTCCATACCTAGGAAATACATCCTTGCCATGGCACTCTATACCAAGAGCCTTGATGTGTGTTTCCATTATAGGGTCATTTTCTTCTATTACATATATTTTATCTACCTTACTAGCAAATTCTTTGAACAACTTGTCAGGAAGTGGATTTGAAAATCCAACCTTTAGGTATGAGGCATCTTCTCCAAAGACTTCTTTTGCATATAGGTAGCAATCACCTGATGCTATAATACCTATTTTCTTGTCATAGTACTCAGTAAGGTTGAACTCACATTCATTTGAGTATTCAAATAGGTCATCCATCCTCTTGAATATATGCTGCTTTCTGACCTTGGCATTTGCAGGTACCATTACATATTTAGTAGGCTCTTTCTTCCATTCCTTTATAGGTACATCTTGCCTGTCCTCTAATTCGACTAGGCCCTTAGAGTGACAGACTCTAGTTGTCATCCTTATCATTATAGGAGCATCATGGATTTCACTCAACTTATAGGCCTCTTTAACCATGACCTTACACTCCTGACTATCTGCTGGTTCAAACATAGGAACAAAGGCAGCTCTTGCCAAATTCCTGTTGTCCTGCTCGTTCTGAGATGAAAATTGACCTGGCTCATCAGCACTTACAATCACTAGTCCACCATTTACACCTGAATAAGATGCTGTAAAAAATGGGTCAGCGGCAACATTTAGTCCTACGTGCTTCATGGCTGCAAAAGACCTAGCCCCTGCTACACAGGCTCCTATTGCAGATTCTAGGGCGACCTTTTCGTTTGGTGCCCACTCAGCAATCATCTCTTTTGAATCAACTTTAGAAAGGTTTTCCAATATTTCAGTACTTGGTGTACCTGGATATGCAGCAGCGTATTTTACACCTGCCTCATATACTCCTCTTGCTATGGCTTCATCGCCAGTCATCAACTTTTTCATACAAATCCTCCCAAGCTATGATAGCTTAAATATTATTATTTGCTTCTGATTACTTTATAAGCTGATTATAATCTCAAGAAACTTCTATGTCAACACATTGTTTATTTTTTAATATTTTTAAACAATATATAAATAAACTTAATCTTCAGAAAAATTAATTTTTAAAAAGTTATTTTTCAGTTCACTAGAGTTAATTATATAAATAGAGTCAGTTTGCATAATAATAAAAATTTTTTTGATTTTATACTTTTATTAATATCGTTTATCATATGATATATTCTTTCTTTATTTAAAAGATACATCAAATGAATAATATAAATAAAATCTTTCATTAAAATAGATTTTTAATTTACAAACTGATATATTTGTATTATCATCTTGCAATTTAATCATGATGAAAACCTATTTCAGAGGGGTTATAAGGTAATAAAATCTCATTTTCTCAAATAAAATTGCAATTATTATATATTAATTGCAAATTATATAATTTTTCTTGCATTTTTATCCATATATTCCTTGATTTTTTTATAATATTATAGGATAATATAGGTGTAATGATTAATACATATCAAACATTAAAGGAGGAATGACTTATTTTAGAAGTATTAACAAAAATCGATGACGTGATGTACTACCCTATTCTTATAGTTGTTTTAGCAGTAGCAGGAATTTATTTCAGTTTTAAAACAGGATTTATACAATTAAGACTTTTTAGGGAATCTTTGAGGGCTGTAATGGAAAAGCCTGAACAAAAAGGACAGGTATCTTCTTTCCAGGCGCTTATGGTTTCAACTGCCTCAAGAGTTGGTACAGGTAATATAGTTGGTGTATCTACAGCCATAGTACTTGGTGGACCAGGTGCAACATTTTGGATGTGGGTTCTTGCGATTGTTGGTTCAGCAACTGCATTTATAGAGTCTACTCTAGCGCAGATATACAAGCGTAGAGACAAGGAAACTGGTGGATGCTATGGTGGCCCAGCCTACTATATAGAATCTGCCCTAAAGAACAAGACTCTTGCATCTCTATTCGTAGTATGCCTTATACTTACATATGGTTTAGGATTCAACCTACTTTGTTCTTATAACCTACAGTCTGCATTCTCTGTATACTCATTCTACAATCCAAAGACTACTCCAATGATTATTGGTGCTATAATCGCTATTGCAGTATTTATATCAATAGTTGGTGGTGGAAAGAGAATGATCCACGTTACAGAAGTTATTGTTCCATTTATGGGAGTTGCTTATATAATAGTATCTCTAATAGTAGTAATAGCGAACATAGGAATGTTCCCAGAAGTTATAAAGTTAATATTTACTGATGCTTTTAGTGGTCGTTCATTCGCTGGTGGTCTTGCTGGTTCTTGTCTAATCTACGGTATCAAGCGTGGATTATACTCTAACGAAGCAGGTGTTGGTTCTGCTCCAAATGCAGCAGCTTCAGCTGAAGTATCACACCCAGTTAAACAGGGTCTAGTACAGGTACTATCTGTATATATAGATACAATCGTTATTTGTTCAGCAACAGCCTTTATGATACTTGTATCAGGTATTCCTATGAAAGAAGAATTAGCAGGAGCTCCTATGGTACAGGAGTCACTTAGGTCAGTATTCGGATCTTTCGGACCTTTATTTATAACAGTAGCTATGATCATGTTCGCTTTCACTACTCTTATAGGTAACCTATACTATTGTGAAACAGGTCTATCTTACCTAAATGGTAACAAGAAGCCTGGTAAGACTTTTATGATAGGTTTCTATGTAGTAGCTGCTATAATAGTATTCGTTGGTGCTATTATGGAAATGAGTGCTGCTTGGGCATTTGCAGACATAACAATGGGACTTATGGCCCTAATAAATATACCATGCTGTGTAATCATGGGTGGTGTTGCTATAAAGGCTGCTAAAGACTACGAAAAGCAGAGAAAAGCAGGTCATGAACCTGTATTCCATTCTAAGGTTGTCGGTCTTGATTCAAAGGACCTAGATTATTGGGAATAAGAAATTAATAGCAAGTTAAGTAAAACTATTGTTCAATAGTAGATAGCGTTGGTGGTAAAAAATACCCTCCCAGTTATATGACTGAGAGGGTAGATCTTACTATCAACGCTATTATTTTATTATGGTAAATTCTATTTTAAATATCTCGAATTGTCAAATTAAGCGCTACCTAATTTATATAAATATTGTTATTATCCCTTGTACTATACCTATCAAGAATCCTAGAACTAGGCCTAGATTTTCAATGTGCTTTAGCTCTTTTTTAGATAGACCCATAATAAGTTCCTCTAGCTGAACCAAATCTAACTCACCTATCTTCTCTTCTACCATTTGACCTACATCTATCCTAGACTTGACCTTGTCCTTTACCTTATCTATGACATCATCCATACCCTTGTCTATCTCTTCATTGAGTACTTCACCTATGCCTGATAGGACCATAGGCCTAAACATAGTCGGTATAAAACTTATCTTTTCATTGATAATATACTCTACCCTTGAGTTTATATAGGCTTTTATCTCTTCCTTGTCCTCTGGTCTTATCATGCCATCTACAAGCTTGTCGTAGTCAACTAGCTCTTCACCAACTGCCTTACCTATATTCTTGGCTATATCATCCCTTCTCTTTGGTATAAGACCCCACAATTCATAATTGATCACTGGTATCTTGTAGGGTTTAAGTGGTCTAAAAAGCATCTTGACCGCTATAACATTTGTACTATAACCTATTATTGCACCAACAATAGCCAATAATACTACTCTTATAATAATTTCTTGATTTACCATTGTACTTCATCCTTTACTTTTTTATTTGCTTTATTTTTTTATTTACTTTACTTTTTTTACTTTATTACTTATTCACAAATCACAAGCATACCGCCGTAGTCTTTTAGCCTTCCACTTGATAGACATAGATATTCCTTAGACTTTGACCTTATAAATTCTACCATTCTCTCTCCGTCTGGATGACTATAAACATCACCAAAGAATACTATCCTGCCATCCTCCAAACTAGATGTAGCTCCTCCTATAAAGCCATAGTCCATATCAAAAAGGTCTATATGTCCTTTATCGATCTCCAACACATCTATATCATAGGCTCTTAGGACCTTGGCAATACCCCTATCGCTAGTTATTAAAGACCTCTCATCAACCCAACATATGGAACAGGCTGCATAACCCTGTCTTACATCTATCAACTCACTTGTAGGCACTTGGTCTAATACTGCATCAATTACAGCAGGATCTATATTGTCTAGTTTACCAATACCATACTTTCCTGAAAAAGAAAAATTATAGGCTATGTCTTCCGGATATTTGAGACCTAAATACCTACTTCCACTTATGATAGAGTGCTTAGGCAACTTATCACCTATCGCCGTCTGGTAATAAGCATAGGATTCTTTAGATGCTATCAGTTTGTCGCCCACAGAAAATATGCCTATGTCAACATGAGACCTAATGGCGTCATATAGGTTTTTGTGGTCGTAGGATTCGACTATTGTATAAGCCTCAGCCTCAAGTTTTGACCTCATATCCTCCTCCATCCGCCTATCAACAACTGCATATTTTATCATCGGTATGTTTTCAAAATTATCATGTGATTTTTTAGGAGTTCAGTCACAAGAATCATATAGCTTTTTGGCTAGACCATTCCAGGACATTTCCTCTATATTGACCTGCCTGTAGTTTTTGTCCAATCTTGTCCTTATAGAATCTTCTATTGCAAGCGCCAACCTATCTACATACTCTCCAAGTCTATCCACCTTAGGCCTTGATACAGCCTCCATTTCAGGAAGACCTACATAGGATATCATACCCGACGTATTTATATCCTGACCCAGCCATTCCTTGACACCATCTATATCCGTAGTCAATATAGAATTCCCACAGGCCATAGCCTCAAGCAGGACTAGGGGCAGCCCCTCATAGTAAGACGGCAATACAAATATATCCGACTGATTGAGCATACTTGCAAGTTGGTACTGGTTTAGCCTACCTAAAAACTCAACCCTAAACTTAGATTTATTTCCTTTATTCTTGATATTAATAACCTCTTCTTGGTCACTTCCATCACCAGCTAGGTAAAATACCAGATCCTCCTCTGGAAAATCAACCTTTTCAAGTGCATCAAAAAACTCCATTAGCCCCTTTGCATAGGCTAACTTACCCGCATAGGCAAGAGTAATCTCCTTGCTAGATGACTTATCCGACCTCGATTCACAGTTAAATATAGTCTTGTCATAACCGCTGCCCAAGACCTCTATCCTAGAATCTTCAATATTAAATATATCCCTGATAAGACCAGCCTGTATATCATGTAAGGCGTATATTTTGTCGAGTTTTGGTATGGCTCCTATTATAAGGTCTTTCTTAAAATCGTGGCTCATCAACTGCCTTAAACATGTCCCATGGCATATTGCAACTACAGGTATATCATTTATATTTTCCCTAACCAATGAAGTCGTAAAATATAGATGGTGGCATACTATCAAGTCGGGCTTAAATTCTTTAACAGCTTGATCTAACTTGCTTAAAAAAGAACTTTCCATCCTACCTGCCATATCATCTGTCATATTCTTGTATATAGTGCTAGGATAGGGCATATTATCACTCATGCCCGGAACATTAAAATCAAGGATTCCATCATTATATAGGACAGGGTAAAAACTTAGGTCTATATCTTTAAATTTCTGCATCATTGAAGGTAAATCATCACTCGAATCAACTCCAGCAATCAAGGCCTGGCCACTCGTCAAATGGTCCATCCCCTTTATAATGCCGCTCATATATATACCACTACCCGTATAATCTGGCTTTTGGGCACTAATATGAAGGACCCTCCTTCTACCTATTGGACTTATTTCAAATACTACACAGGTAGAATCATCCATAGACTTAAACCTAGGAATAAACCTTACCCTCTCTTCATCAGACTCAAAATCTCTTATCTCCCTATATATTGACTCCATGCCCCTTTTGAATGTAAGGTCTAGAAGGTCTCTTTCTTCATATAGGTGGTATTTTTCAGATGCAGAAAAATATCCATCACTTGCGATCATAACCCTTGTTTCCTGGTCAATGTCTATGCTTCCTGACCTCGCCTTATATGCAGCGTCCTTATCAAAGCTAAGTATCCAGTATCCCTCATCAGTATTATTCTTTAGCCTATTTTCTACTATCTTGTCCATGACCCTTGATTTAGTATCATCAAGACTTACATTACCAAAATCATCCAATGATCTCATCTTTTCAAAGACTTCATCATCTAGCTTGGATACAGACTCGTCAGATATTTTTATAGTTTCATTTGACTGACCTATATATAGCCTACAGTCTCCCAAGATAATATATTCCAACCTATTGTCTATTACCCTAGTAAGGCAGATTGACGCTGACGGTAGGTCTATCTTGCTTATAGAAGATACGTCTATCCCCTTATTTGAGATAATTTCTATATACTCTCTTCTGACATCTTCTAGCCCCTTGTATAAAAAATCATCTAGCCTTGTTTGATCTTTTAAATTTTCCCTGATATATGAATTCCACCAATTTGAATACCAATGTGCATCACTGGTATCAGATACTAAGTTCTTTCCATTTAGGCCAGTTGCTCCATCTATAACCCATGCAGCATTATCTAAATGATCACAACTATCCTCATTGTAATTTCCAACACCAATCCTACAAATTGATTTTATATTTCTTAATATATTTGTCATTATATACTTCGCTTTCTAAAAATATACTTATATTATTATATTCCCTATTATATTATTTTACAGTAGGACGGGGGAGAAATCAACTCCTGTTGACCTCTCCCCCTATATTAGTGATTGATTGGCTATATTATTATCTTATAAGGCACTTATTTTTCTGCATAATTCGTCGGCAAATTCGCTTGTTGAAGCATTACCTCCTAAATCTGCAGTGACTAGCTTACCTTCAGCAAATACTTCCTTTAATGACTTTTCAATCTTATCTGCTGATTCCATTTCTCCTATATGCCTTAGCATCATGACTGCAGACTGGATTATTGCAGTTGGATTTGCTATATTTTTGCCAGCTATCTCTGGAGCTGAACCATGAACAGCCTCGAAAACCGCACAATCCTCTCCTATATTGGCAGATGGTATCATACCAAGACCTCCTACAAGCCCTGAGGCAAGGTCTGAAAGTATATCACCATATAAGTTAGGCATTACCATGACATCAAATTCCTCTGGCCTAATAACCAGGTTCATGGCAGCCGCATCGACTATAACATCATCTGAGTACAGGTCGCAACTAGCTCCGTCAGCCTTTCTTAGGATTCCATTATCTTTTGCAACCTGATTGAATACATCTAGGAATAAGCCATCAGAAATCTTCATTATATTGGCCTTGTGTACACCTGTCAGTCTCTTGTAGCCATTTTCCCTTGTATACCTACAAGCAAATTCTACTATCCTTTCAGATGCTGGCCTTGTGATTATCTTGATTGTTTCACCGGCGTAGTCACCAACCTTGTGCTCTATGCCAGCATACAAGCCTTCTGTATTTTCCCTTACTATAGTCAAGTCTATATTGTCATATCTAGATTTGACCCCCTTGAAAGTCTTGACTGGCCTCACATTTGCATAGAGGTTCAACTCTTTTCTAAGGGCTACATTTACACTCCTAAATCCCTTGCCTACTGGTGTAGTGACAGGACCCTTTATAGCTACCTTATTCTTTCTTACACTATCTAGTACATAGTCTGGAAGCGGTGTGCTATACTCTTCTATCACAGCCTCACCAGCTATTACCTCTTCCCAATTTATATCTACTCCTGAGGCCTTTACTACCTGTTTCATAGCCTTTGTCACCTCAGGTCCTATCCCATCTCCTGGTATTAAAGTAATATTATACATATTTGCCTCCTATGAATTCTTTTCCTTTATTGAGTTAAGTTTACCACCTGCATACAGCATATCCAATTCTTTGTCGTTGAATAGTGCCTTTACATAGAATGATATTCCCTTTGTCTTGTCCTCTACCTTTAACCTACCAGCCTTTAGACCTTCAAATACATCATCTATTACAAAATCGTCCATCTGGTCAATTAGGTCATAGTCCTTTAGGTCTTCAAATTCCATAGGTATTATACCTGAATTGATAAGGTTGGCCTTGTGGATTCTAGCAAATGACTTGGCTATTACACCCTTGATTCCTAGGTAAAGAGGTGCTAGGGCTGCGTGCTCTCTTGAAGAACCCTGTCCATAGTTCTCACCACCTACTATAAAGCCTCCACCATTTTCCTTACAACGACTTGCAAAATCTTCATCTATTGTTGAGAAGCAGAAGTTTGCTAGGTGTGGTATATTACTTCTGAATGGAAGTAACTTGGAATTGGATGGCATAATATGGTCAGTAGTTATATTGTCTGGAGTCTTTATTATCAACTTGCCAGATATAGAGTCTTCAAGTCTTGAATTAAGTGGAAATGGCTTGATATTAGGCCCCCTAACAACTTCTACATCATCCCCGTCATCTACTGGAGATATAATCATAGAGTCATCTACTAGGAATTTGTCTGTTCCTATATCATCAAAGTCTATATCAAATTCAGCATCTCTAGGGTCCATCAGGCATCCATATATAGCTGATACTGCAGCCAACTCTGGACTTGCAAGGTATACCTGGGCTGAGTTTGTTCCAGACCTACCAAAGAAATTTCTATTGAATGTTCTGATACTTACAGCGTCTGTTCCCGGAGACTGGCCCATACCTATACATGGTCCGCATGAGTTTTCAAGTATTCTGGCTCCTGAAGATATTATATCTGCAAGGGCACCATTTCTAGCTATCATCTCCATAACCTGTCTTGATCCAGGTGCTATTACTAGACTGACATCATCAGCTACCTTCCTACCCTTCAGTATTCTAGCAACCTTCATCAAGTCTTCATATGAAGAATTTGTACATGAACCTATTGCTACCTGGTCCACCTTAATCTTTCCCACCTCAGCGCAAGTCTTGATATTATCAGGACTGTGAGGGGCTGCTACCATTGGAACCAATTCGTCTAGGTTGATATCTATTATATAGTCGTATTTAGCATCTTCATCTGCAACTAGCTCAGACCAATCATCTAGTCTATCCTGACCTATAAAGTATTCTCTTGTCTTGTCATCACTTGGGAATATAGATGTCGTAGCACCTAGTTCAGCCCCCATATTAGTTATTGTAGCCCTCTGTGGAACTGATAGGCTAGCTACTCCAGGTCCTCCATATTCATAGACCTTACCTACACCACCCTTTACAGTTTCCCTCTTTAGGACTTCTAGTATTATATCCTTTGAAGTGACCATCTTATTTAGACTTCCACTTAGGTTGACCTTGACAACCCTTGGAACCTTGATATTATAAGCCTCACCTGCCATTGCAAGTGCAACATCAAGTCCACCAGCTCCTATAGCAAGCATGCCCACCCCACCAGCTGTAGGAGTATGGCTATCAGAACCTAGTAGTGTGTCTCCTGGTACAGAGAACCTCTCAAGGTAAACCTGGTGGCATATGCCATTGCCCGGCTTTGAAAAACATATCCCGTACTTGTTGGCCACCGTCTGTATAAACTTGTGGTCATCAGCATTCTCAAAACCCTGTTGTAGCATATTGTGGTCTACAAAGGCAACTGACTTTTTAGTCTTTACCCTCTTGATATTCATTGCCTCTAACTGTAGATAAGCCATAGTACCTGTAGAATCCTGAGTAAGCGTCCTGTCTATTCTAATTCCTGCACTAGTTCCAGGCTCCAAAGTACCATCAACTATATGTCTTTCTAATATTTTTTCAACTATATTCTTTCCCAATCCAATCACCTCTTACTTTTATTTACTAATATCTCATCCTTTAAGAACCATCCTATATAGCTTCTGTACTATCTTTCTCCATATCCCTCATAACATCCTTGTATATAAATACAAGTTCCTTGTCAAATAGAGATCTCTTTAGCTTAACTGATGTAGACCTAACTACATCTAGTACCCTTGATGCCACTTCATCGTCTAATTCTATATCATACTCCCTAAACTTATTTACTACGGCTGCCCTACCTGAGTGCTTGCCTATTACTATCTGTCTTTCAAGACCAACCTCAGAAGGATCAAAGGCTTCATAGTTCTTAGGATCCTTCAAGGCTCCATCTGCATGGATACCTGATTCATGTCTAAACATGTTTGAACCAACTATTGCCTTCCATGCTGGTAACTCTCTTCCAGATGCTCTTGATACGTACTCAGACAATTCTTTAAATCTTCTTGTGTCTATATTAGAGTGGCACTTTAATACGTGGATAAGTGACATCAAGACTTCTTCTAGGGCTGCATTACCAGCTCTTTCCCCCAGTCCATTCACTGTAACACCTACATAATTAGCACCGCCTAGTACTCCACCTATAGCATTAGCAGTAGCCATACCAAAGTCATTGTGAGTGTGCATTTCTATATCAAACTTTGTCTTATTATATATTCTTTCTATCTTGTTTCTTATTGTAAATGGATCCATAACACCAACAGTATCGCAGAATCTAAATCTATCAGCCCCAGCCTGTTTAGCAGCCTCTATAAATTCAATCAAGAAGTCTTCGTCAGCACGAGAAGCATCTTCACCGTTTACAGATACGTATAGGCCATTTTTCTTGGCAAATTCAGTAGCTTTTACCATATTCTCTATAACCCATTCTCTTGAAGTCTTAAGCTTGTTCTGTATGTGTATATCTGATACTGATATCGATATTGCAACCGCATCAACACCACAATCAATAGACTGTTCTATATCTGAAACAACCGCCCTATTCCATGCCATTATACTTGACTTAAGGTTCTTCTTAACAATCTGCTTAATAGCGTCCTTTTCATCTCCACCCATAGTTGGTATACCAACTTCTAACTGGTTAATACCTAGGTCACTCAACATCTCAGCTATCATTATCTTCTCACTATTTGCAAAAACAACACCAGCAGTCTGCTCTCCGTCTCTTAAAGTTGTATCTACAAATTTCAATTCTCTACCGTTAATATTATCAATCACACACATCTTTATACTTCCTCCCATATTAGTTTCCCTACATTTTGCAAGTTTTTAAATAAATCTTGCATTTCATATATTCATTATAAGTCTTTATCCAATAAATTTCAAGCCTTTTTATGAATCATTTTATTTTTATCTTTCATTTATACCCAGAGAAAACCAATTTTTGAGGTCTTAATCGTAATTATATTGACATATTTATTATTTAAAATTTCATTTTTAATGTATTTTTGAGAATTCTAGTCTTACACTTTAATTTTTAAATTGATATTAATGAAGATTTTTTTGAAAAAAATATATTAACTCTTACATTTTTATAGGCATTTTTTCTTGAACAAGTTCTTTAATAACCTATTGAGTAACTTATTTAATAAATTATTGAATAACTTATTTAACATTAATTATTTCATATATTTAAGTTTAATTATTGGTTATGTGCTATAATAATATATCAGTAAATAAAAAAGGAGACATACATGAATTTCAAAGACTTTAATATAGACGAAAACTTAGTTCAGGCCCTAGCAAAGATAGGTATCAAAGAACCAACAAGGGTCCAGCTAGAATCAATACCACTTATAATCGATAAAAGAGACCTAATGATTAAGTCAAATACTGGAACAGGCAAGACTCTCAGCTTCTTGTTGCCCCTTATAGACAAGATATTAAAAAAGGATATAGATAGTATCCTAATACTCGCTCCAACAAGGGAGCTGGTTCTTCAAATCAACGACATGGCAGTAGATATCATAAGTCATATAGGTGATGAAAATATCAAAAATACGGTCAACATACTACCAATATACGGTGGCAAGGATATAAAGGCCCAAATTAACAAGCTAAAAAATTCTATAAATATACTTGTAGCTACCCCTGGTAGACTGCTTGACCATATAAATAGAAATACTATTTCAGTAAGCAAGTTTGACTCTATAGTAATAGATGAGGCGGACCAGATGCTCTTGATGGGCTTTAGGAATGAAATAGACCTTATATTCTCTAAGATCAAAAAATATGACCAGACTATATTCCTATCTGCAACATTAGATTCAAAGGTCAAAAAACTTGTATACAGGTACTCCAATAACCCTATCGAAGTAAATATCGAGGAGGACACCCACGTTCCAGACCTTATAGAGCAAGAGTTTGTATTTACAAACGATAGACAAAAGTTTGAAGACTTCTGTTCCAAAATCGACCACGACCAGCCCTTTATGGCAATTGTATTCTGCAGAACTAAGGCAAGGGTCGACAATCTAGAAGAAAAATTAGGCCAGAGAAAATATAATTGCAAGAAAATCCACAGCGATATCAGCCAGGCAAAAAGGGAGAGAATCATGAAAAACTTTAGGGACCTCAAAATCCAATTCCTAATATCTACTGACCTGTCTGCTAGGGGTATAGACGTCAATGGAATCAGCCACATATACAACTATGACTTCCCCGAAAGACCCGAGGACTATATACACAGGATAGGACGAGCAGGAAGAATTGGTAAGGATGGCAAATCTTGCTCATTTGTAACAGAGAAAAATATGTCGGTATATGATGAAGTCAAGGCAATACTAGAAAAATAAAAACATAATCGAGTAGGGAGGACTTTCTCCTCCCTCTCACACCACCGTACGTGCCGTTCGGCATACGGCGGTTCAATTCATGTAATAATCTAAACAACTAATGAGTCCTCGCTTTGCGAGGATTTCTTTTGTTATCT